>MDTB01205014.1_pt1 | contig 18003 bp, 10 predicted proteins | sample 811161 | NCBI WGS metagenome assembly MDTB01 (sample SAMN05326650, study PRJNA326480) | marine metagenome | isolation source: seawater | place: Mediterranean Sea | collected 2009
GCAGCAATGGAAGAAGAAATAAGACCAAAAGTTATTTCAACTATTGATTCATTATGTAAAAATTATACAAAATTAATCAAGTATCAAAATGAAAAGTTAAATTATACTTTACAAGCAAAAGAATTTTCAAGATCAAAAGAAACTGGATATAAAAAAATACAAAGTAATTTAGTTCAACAAATTAAAAATTTGCAACTCAATCCATCTGTTTTGGAAGAACTAGTTCAATTACATTATCAAGAAAATAAAACTGTTATTTCTCTAGAAGGTATTTTAATGCGATCAGCTTTGGATAATAAAATTTCAAGAGAAGAATTTCTAAAATATTATTTAGGGAATGAAATAAACCCAAATTTCCAAAAATTTTTAAGTGAAAATAGCATATGGAAAAATTTTTTTAAGAAGAAAAAAAAGGAATTTGAAGAAATTAGAGATAGATTAATTGAATTTAGTAAGAAAATTGGAGTTACAGTTGCAGATTTTAAAGCCTTTGTAAGCAAAATCCAGAAAGGTGAAAGAGAATCTAGAATAGCTAAAAAAGAAATGGTGGAAGCTAATTTAAGATTAGTAATATCTATTGCCAAAAAATATACAAATAGAGGCTTGCAGTTTTTGGACTTAATTCAGGAAGGAAATATTGGGTTGATGAAAGCTGTTGACAAATTTGAATATCAAAGAGGATATAAATTTTCAACGTATGCTACTTGGTGGATACGTCAAGCTATCACTAGATCTATAGCTGACCAGGCTAGGACAATTAGAATACCTGTTCATATGATTGAAACTATTAATAAATTAGTAAGAACATCAAGACAGATTTTAAGTGAACGTGGCAGAGAACCTACGCCAGAAGAATTAGCAAAAAAACTAGCTATGCCTCTTGAAAGAGTTAGAAAAGTTTTAAAAATTTCAAAAGAACCTGTTTCACTAGAAACACCAGTTGGTGATGAAGAGGATAGCAGCTTGGGAGATTTTATTGAAGACCAAAATGCTTTACAGCCGCTTGATGCTTCAATTAGATCTAATTTAGGAGAGTCAACTACTAAAATACTAGCAACACTAACACCAAGAGAAGAAAGAGTTCTAAGAATGCGTTTTGGTATTGGAATGAATACAGATCATACCTTAGAAGAAGTAGGCTTACAATTTTCTGTAACTAGAGAAAGAATAAGACAAATTGAAGCTAAAGCTCTAAGAAAACTTAAACATCCAAGCAGATCTAAACATTTAAAAAGTTTTTTAGAAAAGTAAAAATTTTAATCTTGAATGATTAAACTATTTTGGAATACTCACAATCAAATTGAAATCAATTCTAGTATTACAAAAGATCAATTAGCAGTAAATATCTCTTGGGGAAATTATCATAAAAAAAATTCTGATAAGTGGATTTTTGAAGCACTAAGTAAATTAAAATTTAAAATAATAAATGATATAGCTGAAATTGAAAATGAAGATATTCTAATAATTGTTGATTCTAGTATTGAAAATAAAACAGATTTCTACAATAAACTAAGTTTACTATGCTCAAAAATATTTCTTATACACCTTGGAGATGAACCAGGACTTTATAATTTTTCAAAAATTTATCAAAATTGTAGTTATGTTTGGAGAACTTTTTGTTCAAGTAAATATTTTAATAATGACAAGGTAAGCTGTTTACCAATAGGATATAAATCTGGAACTTTATTTTTTAACAAAGAAAAAAAAAGAAAATACAAGTGGGCTTTTATTGGAACACCACATAGATCTAGCAGACATGATATTCTGTTTCAACTATCTGAAATAAAACCTTCATTTTGTCATAAAACTAATAAATTTAATGAAAAAATTATAGAAGTACAAAAAATGAGTGAAGTATTATCATCGACAGAATTTGTTCCATGTCCGAACGGTTTTTTTCATCCCGAGACCTACAGGGTTTATGAGGTTTTAGAATGTGAATCCATACCAATTGTAGAAAATGCTTTTAATTATTATGATCGTTTGTTTCCTGGAAATCCATTTCTTAAAGTAGATAGATGGATAGAAGCAAAAGAAGTTATTCAAAAATGGAATATTGATCAAATAGAAAAAAAAAGAGTAGAATGTAAAAATTGGTGGAAAAATTATAAAAACCAACTACAAAATAATATTCTTAATAAGATAAAATCATGAATGAAAATTCTCTTACCAAAATAGAAAAATTAATTGACGAAAAAAAAATAATTGAAGCTCAAATAGAGCTATCAAAACTTGGTGAAGAATTTAATAACAATGCTGAGTACCTTTATTTAAGAGGAAAAGTTTTTTATTTAAAAAAACTATACTATGCAGCTATAGATGCTTTATTGATTGCGTTGGAATTTGAAAAAAATGATAAAATTTATAAATTATTATCAGAAATTTATGGAGTTCTAGGAAATAATGAGTTAAATAAAAAAATCTCAAACCCAGATCTTAGATTAAATGCTATTAATGAGCTTAAAAATCAATTAACAGGTATTTACAAAATTTAATCTACACTGTTGAATGAAATGAAAAATGCTAGTAAAAGCAAAACTATAATAATGGGCCTGTAGCTCAGCTAATTTTTTTTATTTTTGATAATCTGTTTAGGCTTTTTATATTTCTTTTTATTTTCTTCTTGTTCTAAAGCAATATATCTATCCTCTAGAGTATAATAATCATCCCATAAAGCAGTGTTAATATACGTAAATCTAGTCCATTTTTTCTTATATTCTTCGTCTTCTTCAACATTAGATTTATAATCAAGGTCGTAATATTCGGGATCGTCATATTTTTCATCCTTGAAGAGTTGTCGTGTTTTTCTAAGTTCTTGAAAATCAATTGAAGCAAAATCCCAATTTAAGTCTATTATTTTTTTTAACTTAATAATCTCTTGAAAATTTTTTGTCTTATAATTTATAAAGTTATCAGCACCATGTGGCGCAACTGATAAAACTTCTAGATTTTTAAGCTTAGAAAATTTTTTGACGTCCAAAGTTTGTCTTATCAATTTCTTTTTATATTCATTTTTTTCCTCGTCAAAACAATCATCTGTAACAGCAATTCCAAAGCTTAATCTCAATTCTTTAAGTTTTAAAAACCGATTACAAATTTTGTTTATTATATCCTGAATTGTTGACTGATTCTTTATGTTGAGATTTACTGACAAATGTAATTTTTTTAACTTGTAAGAAATAAAATCTATAAAATTACCACTGCCTTCATAACTGCTCCAAATCCAGCCTTCCATATAATCTTTGGTGGGCAAGTCTCCGATAGTCAAAGTCAAATCTTCCAAATTCTTTGAATTTTTCAAAAAACTAAAATTTTTGTCCTTTACTTGTACTTCCTCTTGTTCTCCATCGCCTAGATCTGGCTTATCTTCTTTAACAACATGATAAGTGTTAACTGATAGTTTTTGAACCGCTGGCAAAGAAACAATTCTATCTAAGTCAGAAGCCTTGATCCCTTGAAATTGGATTTCCTTTAGTTTTTTTAATTGGTGTAAACTTGATAGATCAACTTTAATGTAACGCCATTTATCGCTGTAATGGAAATTGATGCTATAACCAGTAAATCCTAAAGTATGAGAAAAAAGGCTGTTATACCAATTATATAGTCCACCAATATAAAGCTTTTCTAAATTTGGTAAATTTTCAAAATACCGAATTTGAGTTCTTGCATCAACATCCATAACTTTAGCATGATGATTATTGTAAGGATTAAGGTGTAAAAATTTTAGCTTTGGTAGATGTGGAATATTTAAATTATCCAATGCCAAACAGTCGCTTAATCTCAAAGACTCCAAATCTTTGCAGGGAATCAGCTTGTCTAATTGATTCAATTTAACATATGTGCCTTGCCAAGGATTAACACCTTCGAACCAGCAGTGAGTTAGACCGTTTAATTGTTTGGCTTCGATTCCGCTATTTTTTACAAATTCAATTGTTGACAAGGGTTTTAAAAAGTTTTCTTTTGTTTTTTCATCATGAATAATCTCATCAGATTGTATAAAATCATCTAGGGACATAATGGCAGCACCATACAATTTTTTGCCAACTTTCTTAATTTCTTCAGCGGTTTTTATTTTGAGTGCTCCTACTATTTTTTTAGCGTTCCATCTCTTTTCATTGCTCCCCATGTGGTGTATTAGGTGATGCCATGAAGATCCTAAATAGGAGAAGTATTTTTTAACATTTTTTATTTGAATGTTATTAATTCTATTCTTTTTAACCAAAAGTAATAATTTATTGTCATCTAAAGGAAATCCATCGCCGCCAAATGAAAGCATCCTTAATAACTCTCTGTAATTATCCTGCAAAGGTAGCTTCAGTTTTTTTTCATACAAATTTTCATGAAAATGAGGAAAATGTATCTTTAAATCTGAAATTTCTTGGGCATATATTACTTCTTTATCGCCAAATCTTCTTGAAAGATTATAAAAAATGTCATCCACGATTACTACCTGATCAATTTCTTCTGATATGAATTTTTCATAAAATTTCTTTAATTCATCACTGTCTGAACCAATAAAAATAATTTGATTATCAATTTTTTTTTGATACTGAATCATGAAATTGATAAGATAAATTAAATGAATTCTGAATTTGGCATCTTTGGTATTTTTACTTTTTATAATTTCTTTTAGATTTTTATAAAATAAATAAATTTTTATGTTAGGTTTTTGTTTCAATAATTCATATATAAATTTTATCAAAAATATAAAATGATCGCTTTGCCAATCATCGACTTGGTAGTATTCGTTCTTGGATAAATCAAAAACAACATTATTTAAATTTTTTTGTTGTGAAATAATATTTAAAAAAAATTGAATTTTTTTTATTTTGTTTGCTGTATAATTATTTAAAAATGCGAATACAGGTGAGAATGTAATGGTATCGTACTTGTGGTCTAATATTTTTAAATTAATTTTATTTTTTTTAAATTTCCAAGGCTTTTCTCCATACTCAACATCGTAAAGGTTGTTTTCGTTAATAGTCAAAGATTTTGTATTTTCAAAAATATCCTTCAACTCTGACTTAAGGTTAGGATTAATTTTATCTAAAATTATATTGGCATCTTCTTCTTTGTGGTAGGAAAAGTTTAATACCTTAAAATCGTCTGGAAACGATTGTAGGTTATTGCTAACCCCATTGATTGTAAATTTTATGCCTTTTGGAAATTTATCAAATAATAGTTCGAACATGCCAACTTCTAATAAGGAAGAGGCCTCGCCATCATTGATTTTAATCCTTTTCAGTGATTTAAACTGATTTAAAGTTTTAAAATCCATATTCCAGTATATTGAGGAATTTAATTTCTTTTTATCTACGCCAACTTCTTCCATGCGTTTTTTGTAGATTTGATAGTTAACAAATTGTATTTCCTCCAAATTTTCAAAAACCTGATGGGAATTTTTAACTTCGGTAATCGAATTGTTTTTATTTTCATAACTATTCTGCAAATAAGTATTAATGTCAAAGTCGGGTTCCGATTCATCGGGAAACTCTAATTTGAATATTTTTAAACTAGGAAGTTTTAAATTGTCTGAAAGTTTATCTTTTTTGTCTTTGTTAAAAAAACAATAGTGGTTATAAGTGAGCTGTTCTAATTTAGGCAGGCTACAGATTGCGCTATAGAATTTCTTAAAGTCCACATAGCTGTCTTTAACTGTTAAGGATCTTAGTTGTTTCAATTCTGACAATAACGTCCAGTCATCCTTAAGTGTTAGCTGTTTTACTTCTAAGCTTGTAATTGAGGAATTACTCTTTAAAGCGTTTAGATTGTTGTTATTTTTTTCTAAGCCCGAAATAATCATAGATTCATTAGATAAATTCATAGATAAATACCTAGTAATATTAAAATTTTAATAGGATAATATTAGTTAAAAAAAGGTGACATTTAAATGAATATTAATATTATTATTGCTACATCAATAATAGTTATCATTGTAGTTTTAAGCACCATCTGGATGACGTGGTGGCTAAGAAGAAATTCCATAAAGATTGTGATGGAAATGGATGATGAATCCAAACACAATGCTGAAAACTTGGAAATACTAAATAAGCATATAATTAAAACGAACGATCTTCTGGAAACTTATAATAAAGTCATAGATGAAAAAGGTGTTGAATTAAACAAGTACAAAGTTGGTGGCGAACTTGCAAAACAAAAAGGATTATTTAACAGTTTAATCGAGATTGAAGAATTTATTAAAAAATTTAGCGAAACTTCCAACAATTTAGACGAACGTACAAAAAACTATATTGTGGCAATAAAAGATAAATTGGGCATTGTTTTAACCAATTCAGGTATTGAGCGGTTTAGTCCTGAGCTGAACCAAAACGTTCTTAAAGAAAAAGGATGTTCTTCGAGTTTAAATACAAAAAAAACAAAAGATCCTGCAAAAGTAAACCTGATTGCAAATGTTTTAAAACCTGGCTATCGCTTACAGATAAAAGAAAACGAGTTTATATTTTTAAAAAATGCTGAGGTTCAAGTATATGAATTGGAAAATTAAAAATGAGTAAAATAATTGGAATAGATTTAGGAACAACATTTAGTGCAATTGCTCAACTTGATGATTTGGGCAACCCAGAAGTGTTGGCTTCAACGGATACCAATAAAAAAATTACCGCAAGCATAGTTTATCTTAAAGACAAAAATGTTATCGTAGGAGACAAAGCTATAGATGCTTTAGCAGCGACACCTAAAAATGTTGTGACCGAAACTAAGCGACAAATGGAGAATGATGTTGTTTTTTCTCCACAAAAAGGAGATTGGATCGATAAAGAAGGGGCTGAAGAAGGAACCTACTCTCCAGCACAAATATCTTCTTTTATTTTAAGTAAACTTAAAGGTTATACTTCGGATGTTAAGAAGGTAGTTATTACAGTTCCTGCACTTTTTGCCGAAAAAGCCAGGGTAGCAACATTGGATGCGGCCAAAATGGCAGGTATCGAAGTAATTGAATTAATCAACGAACCTACTGCTGCAGCATGTTATTACGCAAGCTTGCCTGCTGTAAAGAAAATTGTTGGAAAGGTTTTGGTGTTTGATTTAGGTGGTGGAACTTTTGATGTGACGGTCTGTGACATCCAAGCACAAAAAGTTGAAGTTATTACTAGTCGCGGTGATAAATGGTTGGGTGGTAAGGATTTTGATTCCGAACTTGTTAACATCATGAACAGCAAATATAAAGCATCCACGGGGATTGAATTAGACTTAGCTAATAAAAAAACGGAATATATGGAAAAAGCTGAACAAGTTAAAAGAGCTTTATCAGTTCGTGATAAACATGCCGAGGTTATTGAAGGACCCAAGGGGCCAAAAAAAATTGAAATTACGAGAGAAGAGTTTGAACAATCTATTCAGACCCATTTGGAAAAGTTGAAGATGCTCATGGAAGAAGCTCTGGATGGTGCTGGACTTAAGCCAGAAAATATTAGTCATACTCTTTTGGTGGGCGGTTCTACCAGAATACCGATTATTACAAAAACTATCGAAGACATAATGAAAAAACCGCCGTTGAAAGGTGTGAACGTGGATGAAGCGGTAGCCGCAGGCGCTGCCGTTTATGCAGGCTTGAAATCAAAACGAAGTTTGAATGAAGCCCAAAAGCAAGCTATTGAAAAAGTTAAAATGCAGGATGTCTGCAATTTTTATATGGGAACATTAGTTCAAGAAGACGACCCAGTTCTGAACAGAAAAGTAACGGCAAACCTCATTGTTATTGATCGAGATACACCTTTGCCCGCAAAAAAGACAACTACATTGGTAACACTTTACGACGATCAGGAAGCAATTGATTGCTCTATCACTCAAAGCGAAGGTAGAGAAAAAAATAGAGAATTCGTTAATATCATCCACCAGGGAACATTAAATTTTCCCGATAAAAAACCCAAAGGACGCCCAATTGATGTCACTTACGAATATGATACTTCAGGAAAAATTCACTGTACTTTTATGGATCAGTCTTCAAAGAAAAAATACGAAATTTCCCTAAGACCAGAATCCGCAGAGGATTTGAAAAAACAATATGAAAGCATTGAGCATATAGTGATTGAATAAATTTTAATATGCATAAATTTATTAAACTTTCTTTTTTATTTATTATTCTTTTATTTCTGTTTTCAACCTACTCACAAAGCGAGACTAACAAGCTCATAAAGGAAATCCCAAAATTTGAACTTAAAAAAGACCCAAGTAAATCAACAAAAAGAGGATTTCAACCTCAGGATTTTAAGTTTTTAATCCCTTTAGCTATACTTCTTTTTGCTGTGATTTCTGTAAGCAGAAGCTCAGCAAGTACCGAAAAGAGAAATAAGTTACAGACAATAAGTAAATATTCTACGCTACCTCAACATCATAAAGTTCGATTTGATATTGAATTTGGATGCAAGCCCGCAGAAATTCATCGGCATGAACCTAGAATAGTTCATGTCCAAGCCGGCAGCATATCTGATCCAAAATTAAAAATTGGAGATTTAATTCTTAGTATAAATGAAGTTCCCGTTAAAACCATAAAAGATTTTGATAATGAAAGAGCAAAATTAGTTTGGGGAGAAAAGGTAAGTTTAGAAATTGAGCGAGAAGGAAAAATTGTTACCAAAATTATAAAAACAATTTCTTTTGAAAATTACAAAAAAAATACTGCTTGCACCGGACTAGATTGGAAACCTCACAAAAAAATAGGTATCGAAATTATATCAACATTTGCCGGATGTCCTGAGGTCGTTGCTGCAATAAATTCAGGAGATATTATTATAGGTGTTAATAAAAAAAAAATTATCTCAGAAAAGGATTGGTATATAGAATGTTCAAAATTTAAGCCTGGACAAACTATTACTTTCAAAATTAAAAAAAAAATGGAGGGAATAATATCAGAAAAAATAAAATTAATAAATTTTAATGAATTCCTAATAAATAACGAGCAAGCAGTTAGAAACTGGCTAAACAAACCAAAAGCTGATTTGTTGCTTAAGGAATACGAAGAAGGAGATTATGAGGGTGTAAGTAATGAAAGACAAGAGGAAATCCGAAATATGGATCTGGAGGAAGAGCCTGAAGAAAGTGATTATACCGATGACGATTATTCTGAAGACGAAGGTTATGATGAAGAAAAAATATACATCACAACTACTATTAAGAAAGAAAAGGTGGCGGGTAAGGAATCCTTTGCTTTAACTCTAAATGGTTTTCCAGATGATGAAAGGCTAAAAACCTTAGCAGACGGCAAAAAGATTTTTTTAAAGATCTATGTTTTTGATGTTACCGATCTGGATAGCGATAAATATTATGAAATTTGCGATACCACAGGTTTGACCGATCAGTACTTTTCAAACCACTGTCATGTCATAAAAACCAATGAGATTACCTGGTCCGATGGAAATATGAACCTGATCCAGTCAAAAGAGCTGGAGCCTTATGGAGATCATCCAACCAAGCTAGCCTTTCCCTACTCCGTCATGCTGTTACCTAAAGTAGGTAAAAGAAAATTATCCTTTAGAACTTTTCTTTGCACTGACAAACAAAAATTTGATGATGCAGAAGGGCGTCCCAAGGATGGTGAGTCGATAAATTACAGACCTGAATCCTTTAAAATGGACGATTACGGAGAAGCTGAATTTGACAATTATGGAGATTATCCAGAAATTTTATCCTACGCGTCTTCAGAAATTGATGTGGAATATAAACAACCTGGTTATCTTGATATCAATCGCAGAAAGTATAATGACCTTACCATCGCGCTAAGTTTAGCCCTTAGCCAGCTGAAAAGCAAAAAACTTGAAGAAAATTTGGAAACAATAAAAGACTCAATCAGTTACGACGGTGACTATTCTGTTGAAGGTAGTGTTTATAAAACACTTAACCTCAAATCGAACTACGAAAATGCCTTAAAGAAAAAAATTGATCTTGTACCTATTTTAAAAGAATTAAAGAAAAATTCTAGAATTCATGAGCGTTATGAAATGATCGATCGATTGTTAAATCTTGCAATTAAAGATGAAAGGTATACTGAAAAAGAAAATGAATTCATCGACAAAGTTGCCAAAAACCTCGATCTTAATAATGAAAAATTTCAAGAAATTAAAAAGCAAAAAACGGCCTCAGTCAAATTTGTTGACTTTGGCGACAAAGCAGATGAAAGCATTTTTGGTATCACGGAAGATATGGATAAAAAGGAAAAACTAAGAGTTTTGAGAAAGGAATACAGTAGATGGAACTCCCTAACCAATAGCAAAGATAAAGCGATCCGTGAACGAGCTAGAAAAATGAGAGATCTATCAGCTAATATAAGAAAGGAGTATACATAATTGTGAATTTTTTAGATCAATTCAGATATACTTTTGATAATCTTAACGAACTATCTATTCTCAAAAGTCAAAATACCGAGACAAAAACTAATTATAATAATTATCAACTGAAGTCACTTCTTTCTACATCTGTTAAGGTAACCTCTGAAATTTTTCCAAAGGTTTCAAAGGCAATTGATCAAGTTTTTGAAAGATTAAAATTAAAAAATAACTTTAATTTTTTTATAACAGCCAATCATCTACAAACTCAAGCTATGTGTGCTATGATGCCTCAAAGCTCAAATGCTGAAATTATTATTACTTCCAAAATGATCGAACTTCTTAATAATGAAGAATTACAAAATGTCATAGCCCATGAAGTTTCACATTTTTACTATCAACATGCTCTTTATCCAACCCCCCAGCAAGCTAGAACCAAAACTGAATTTTTAAACTTATTGCATTTAAGTCGTGCTGCCGAAATTTCAGCTGACCGAGCTGGTTTCATTGGTTCAGGAAGTCTTGAACATTCTCTAAGATCTATGCTTAAAATTACTTCAGGTTTAGGTGATCAACATCTAAAATTTAATTTTAGCGCATACTTAAACCAATTGAGGACATTAACAGAATTAAAAGGTGACCAGTCACAGCTTTATTCAACTCATCCTACATTTCTAAATCGTATGCAGGCTTTAATCTGGTTTTCTATGAGTTACGAATATCATCAGTTTTTTGAAACTAACAAAAAAGGGGTTTATGATCTTAAAACGGTAGATCAAAAAATAAACGAAAGCATCAAGAAAGTTACTGGCAATGAACTCCATGTCTCTAACAAAGAAATAATTGAACGAGCATTATTGTGGGGATCACTCTGGATTTATCTTGGTGATAAAAAATTTTCAAAAAAGGAACAGGAAAAATTTTCCAAGCGATTTGGAGACAAAACAACAGTAAGTATTTTAGGTCTGCTTAATATCTCGAATATGCCAATTATTGAAAAAAAAGTAATGATAGCCTACACAGAAGCCTCGACTTTGCTCAAGACCGATAGGGAAAAAATAACAAAAGAACTAAAGGAAATTTATCAAGAAGCAGACGAGCACTCGGAAGATTCTAAGAAAAATTTTGAGAAGCTTATTAATATTCTGAATTAGATGAATAAAGATTACAACAGATTAAAAACTGCATCTAAATTGAAGAATTGGCTGGCCTGTAATTATACAACTATCAATCAAATTAATGAAAAAGAATTAAAAAAAAAAGAATCTTCAATTACAGAAGAAACTAGAAAAAAAAGAGGAGATCAGTTCGAAGAAAAAATTTATAAAAAATTAATAAAAAAATACCCTAAACATATCAAAATTAAAAATGATGAGAACAGGCTTGAAAAAACAAAAGAAGCTTTAAGAAAAGGTTATGATCTAATACATAAAGCTTATTTCGAATATGAAGGTTGGCATGGAGAAATTGACTTTCTTATCAAAAATAAAAATAAGAAAGGCAAATGGACGTATGAAGTATATGATACAAAACTTTCTTCTGTTGCCAAACCTGAACACATAATTCAAATCAGTATTTATTCTGAGTGGATAGCAAAACAACAAGATAATCAGTGGTCTGATTTTATGTATTTAATTTTAGGAAATGAGGAAGAAAAAAAATATAAAACCCAAGATTATCAAATCTATTTTCAAAAACATAAAGAAAATTATCTTAATTTTTTGAAAAGTGATACTTTAAAAAAGAATACTCGTCCTGAAAGATGTAGCTTCTGTGCTTTGTGCGAATGGGCCGATGTTTGTGAAAAAAAATGGGAAGATGAAGATCATCTTAATCAAATTGCCAATATCAGAAAAGATCAAATAAAAAAAATAGAAAAACATGGAATAAAAACTTTAAAACAATTCTCTAAACTTAAAGAAACAGAAAAAATAAAAGAATTAAGTTCAAATATTTTTAAAAAACATCTTTTGCAGTCAAAACTATTGATTAAATATCAAGAAACAAAAAAACCCCAATATAAAATTTTACCTTTAATAAATGAACGTGGATTCAACAAGTTGCCCAAACCAGACTCTAATGGCCAAGATCTTTTTTTTGATATTGAGGGATTAGATAAAATTTTGAATCCTGAAGAAACTGGTAATGATAAATCTGGATTGGAATATCTTTTTGGTATCTACAATCATGCAGATAAAAAAGAAACTTTCAAATTTTTTTGGGCTCATAATCGAGAAGAAGAAAAGAAGCAATTTGTTAATCTTTTAAGTTTTATTGAAAGACATCTAAAAAAATATCCAGAAGCACATATTTATCATTTTAATCACTATGAAAAAACTGTTCTAACTAAGCTTATGACTAAACATGATACAAACATCGAACAAGTAAACAATCTTTTGAGAGAAGGAAAATTGGTGGACCTGCATAAAGTTGTTACCCAAGGAATGCAAGTTTCCGAAAGAGAATACTCTCTCAAAAATTTAGAAAAATTTTATGAATTTCAGAGAAAAGGTGAAATACAAAAAGCTAACGAAAGTACGAACAAATATATTGATTGGATTGAAACTAAAAATGACAAATTATTAGAAGAAATAAAAGTCTATAATAGAGAAGATTGTGAAAGCACGTACGCTCTTAGGGAATGGTTGCTTAAAATAAAACCTCAAAAGGCAGCTTGGGCTATTGCTAAAGAGCCTGAGGAAAGAAAGAAAAATTGGGAAAAGGAAAATGAAGATTATAAAAAATTAATTGATGAAGTTCATAAAAACTCAAAAATAAAAAATATAATCAGTGACATTCTTGGATTTCATAAAAGAGAAGATATGGTTTATTGGCAGGACATGTTTAACCGTGCGGCAAATAAGAGTAACGAAGATCTTATCGAAGATGCAAAGTGTATTGGCAATATGGAAAAAATTGAAAAAGAATTAGACGAAGAAGACAAAAAAGGCCTTCAAAAAATTTATACCTATAAATTTTCAAAACAAGATTTTAAGGTTAAAGAAAATGAAAATGTTTTAAATGCTTTAGTAGGAGACTTGGATAAAAATAAAGTAGGAAAAGTACTTAAAATTGATGAAACCAGCAATGACGAAAGCATTATAAAAATATCTAGCAAAGATGATCAGCTGCCTAAAGTTTTATCAATAGTAAAAAGTGGTTTTGTTAATCCAGCTCCAATTATACAGGCGATACGTAGATTCGTTGATTCTTCATTAAAAGATGAAAAAAAATATAAACCGACATACGAAATCTTAAATAAAAATTATCCAAAAATTAAGAATGTTAAAGAAGGTGAAAATATCATCAAAAATAAAGATTTTTTGGATGATGCTCTTAAAACTGTTGAAGCTATGAATAAAACTTACCTTTATTTTCAAGGACCACCCGGTGTTGGAAAAACACACACAGCTGCATTTATAATTATAGAATTATTAAAAAAATCAAAAAAAATTGGAATAACAGCAAACAGCCACAAAGTAATATTTAATTTATTAAAAAAGATAGAAGAATTAACTGTAAATAAAAATAAAAATTTTTCCTTTAAAGGAGTTCATAAGGCTGGAAGCACCCCTGACAAAAGATTTACGGATGGGAAATTTATAAAAAATGTTAGCGGAAGAATAAAGGTTGGAATAAAAAAATATGAAGATGCAATGGATCTAGAGTTTAAAAACATGAGCGCTGACTTATTTTCTGGTACTGCTTGGTGTTTTTCTAGACCAGCCTGTGATGAAAAATTAGATTATATTTTCATAGATGAGGCTGGACAACTTTCCATAGCAGATATTGTAGCGATCTCACTCTCTGCAAAAAATATTGTAATTATAGGAGATCAAATGCAATTAAGTTCTCCGATTTCTGCGGTACACTCAGGTGAATCCGGTTTATCAGCTCCAGAATATTTATTGGAAAATCAGGATACTATAAGTCCGAACAAAGGAATCTTTATTGATAAAAGCAGACGGTTGCACCCTAAAATTTGTAAATTTATTTCAGAAAATTTTTATGATGGACGATTAAAAAATTTTGATTTTACAGAAAAAAGAAAAATTATTTTTTCAAAAAAGGAAAGTTTATTTTCTGAGCCTGGGATTGTCATGATAGATGCTAAACATAAAGAGATATGTAGACAAAAAAGTACTGAAGAAGGGAAATTAATTAAGAACATCTATGATAGAATTATTGGAAATACATTCATAGATCCTAATAAAAATATAAAAAAGAAAATGGATGTAAAAGACATTCTAACAGTAGCACCCTACAATGTTCAGGTAAATTATTTAAAATCAATTTTACCTAAGGAAGCACGAGTTGGTACGATCGACATCTTTCAGGGACAAGAAGCACCAGTTACTATTATAAGTATGACGACGAGCGATCCAGAAAGCTTGCCTAGAAATGTTGATTTTTTCTTCAGCCGAAACAGGTTGAATGTAGCCATCTCTCGAAGTCAATGTTTATCAATAGTTATAATGAATAAAAAAATATTAGATATAGCTTGCAAAAAAATTGAACACATACGCCTAGTTAATACTTTTATGAAGTTACTTGAATATGAAAAAAACTAAAATCGACTAAGATTTTTCGTAACTTAGAATCTCATAAGTTAATTTAATAAATTTATAGTGATCTTTGATTTTAACTTTATTGAGGTACGCAGACTAAAGACCAAGCATACTGCACCCAAAAGATATTAACATAAAATGCTTTATCAACATACCAACCAGCATACCAACTGCGGCGTAGATAAGATTAAATAACAATGACTTTTCCTACCTGTGAGGGAAATGCAAAACTTGAACTTGATTCATTTTGATAGTAAAAACAATATTAATTGAAAGGGCCTGTAGCTCAGCTGGTTAGAGCAGTACACTCATAATGTATTGGTCCCAGGTTCGAATCCTGGCGGGCCCACCAAGACAAAAAATTATAAAATGCTATTAAAATTTAAAAAAAATTTTTTTTTTATTATATTTTTTATATCTATTTTAGTTTTTCATCAGGTAATTTTTCAACAATTTTTTCCAAATACAAAAGGTTTATTCGGGCACGATTATTCGCAGTATATTCCAAATCTCATTTTTGGAAAAATTTGGTTTTATAATAATTTTTTATCTATTCCTTGGTTCACGCCTAGTTTCTGTTGCGGGACACCTTTCTATGCAGATCCAAATACAGCATATTATTCAATACCCCAGTTAATATTTTTAATTTTTAATCCAGTTTTATCTATAAAAATAATTTTTTTTATAATGTCATCAATTAGTTATTTTGGAATGTACCTGCTATTAAGAAAAAATTTTAAATTTGATAATTATGTAGCTTTACTATGTGCTAGCCTTTTTTTATTCAATGGTTTTTTTGTTTATAAAACAATTGCAGGACCAATTTTAAGTTATGTTATTATACCTTTATACTGCTATATTTTAATTAAAAGTTTTGAAATTCAATTACAAAAAATCAATTATAATTACTTAATAGTTTCTTCAATAATTTTTGCTTATTTTTTTCATTCTGGTAGCGGATCTATTATTTTAATAATATTAACTTCAATTTTTTGTATATTGTTATTTTATTCACTAATAATAAAAAACCTAAAAATATTTTTTAACTTTTTTTTATCATTAATTTTGGGAGTTTTAATTTCTTTATCAAAAATAACAGCAGTTTTATTTTTCTTTGAAAACTTTCCAAGAAAATACCCACCAACAGAATTTCATTCTATTGCAATTTTTTTAAAAAATTTTTTCTTATCATTTTTTATAAACCCTGATCAAAATTACTTTAATGAAAATATTAATTCAATGTTCCCATTTGGGTTACATGAAATGGAGTATAGCCTAAGTATTATTCCGCTAATTTTATTATTTTTTATCTTTTTCATAAATAAAAAAAACATAAAACTTCATAACTTTAATTCAAAAATTTATTTATGTTTGTTTGTAATTTTTTTGATACCAATATTTTTAAATGTAAATATTTTTAATCAGTATGAAATAGTTGAAAAAATTCCAGTTTTAAAAAATAATTGGGTAAGATTCAGATGGATGGCAATTTATATCATACCCATAATTTTTTTATCAGGAATATTATTACAAACTACCAAATTTAAAGATTCAACAAAAAAAAAATTAGCATCTAGTATGATATTAATATTACTTATTCAAAATCTTATAAAAGATAAAAGTTGGCACTATGATGATTTAAAATATAATTCTGAAAATTTAGTTAAATTTCATGAAAACTTTAATAAAAATAATATGCCTCAAATAAAAGGACCAGCAATTTTAATAAATGTGGATGGAACCCCAAAACATAGTAATAGTAAAAATGATTTATTTTTTAACTCTTATTCACCATTGACCTGCTATCAACCAATATTTGGTTATGGTTTAGAAAAGCTTGATGCTAGGAAAATTATATTTAATTCCAAACATGTTCTTGAAGATAATTCTTATATTCTTTATTCAAATAAATTTGACAAAAAAGGTGATAATTTTAATTTTTTTAACCCGGCTTGTTTTTTATTTCCTAATGAAAATAATTGTATGCCAGGCGATACTTTCAAGATAGATGAAAAAGAAAAATTAGCAAAATTTACAAGTTATAAAGAATTTGAGTTTAAACAGAATCTAATCCAAAAAATTTCAAATTATATAAGTATTTTTTCAGCTATTGGATGTTTGATATATTTATTTGTAAGTTTTAATATAAAAATTTTTAAAATTAGAAAGAAAAAATAATCATGCTTATAGATACTTTCATTTTTTTTAATGAAAAAGAACTAGCAGAACTAAGAATAAAATATCTTACTTCGATTGTAGATTTTTTTATTGTTGTAGAAGCAAATATTACACATCAAGGAAAAGAAAAGAATTGGAATTTTCAAGAACTTCTAGACGGTACTTTAAAAAATTATTCAAATAAAATTCAATATCATAAAATTAATATAGATCTAAAAAAGATCAAAAATGAGGAGTCGTGGATTATAGACGGAGTAAAGGGTGATGATGCTTGGAGAGTCGAAAACTTCCAAAGAAATTTTATAAAAGAAGCATGCAGCAAATTTGCAGATGAAAATATTATGATATTAAGTGATGCAGATGAAATACCATCTAGAGAAAAACTAGATTTTATTTTGAACTGTAACTTCAAAAAAATAGCACCTATTGCTTTTGAGCAACATTTATTTCATTTAGACTGTAATTATTTAAGAAGAGAGAGTTGGAGAGGAAGTATTTTAACTACAATGCAGATATGCAGAAAATATTCACCTCAAGAACTCAGAAACGCAAGAAATAAGATATCTCACTTATCAGACTCTGGTTGGAGCTTCTCTTCGTTTGGAGGACTGCAGGCAATAAAAGAGAAATTTAATGCTTTCGCCCACAAAGAATACAATAATAAAGAATTTACTGACTCAGAACATATATTAAATTGCCAAAAGAATGGTTCGGATTTATTTAAAAGGGATATTAGATCTCAAAAAGTAAAAAAAAATTTTTTCCCAAGAGACTTATTAGAACTAATGGAAGAAAAACCAAAATTCTATTTTGGATCAAATTATTAAAAAAATGATATACGCCTCTCTTACTACCATTCCACAAAGAATAAAAAATCTAAGCAAAACAATAAATTCTTTATTAAACCAAACTAAGCAAATAGATAAAATCTTTATTAATATACCTTTGCATTATTTACGCTTCAAAGAAGATATTAA
>MDTB01226839.1_pt1 | contig 18003 bp, 13 predicted proteins | sample 811161 | NCBI WGS metagenome assembly MDTB01 (sample SAMN05326650, study PRJNA326480) | marine metagenome | isolation source: seawater | place: Mediterranean Sea | collected 2009
CCAATCGATCAGGATAACGATCAAGAAGGTCCACAAACCAACGTGGTAGAAGTTGGGAATAATGATCAAGAAGTTCTTGTAACCCCCGAGAGCTCAGAGAAAGCAAATGAACAACGTGACTCCTCATCATCAGAAGAAGTGTTGAACACAACCCCCACACAAAGAGGTGTTTTAGGTTTTGTTGTTAATGTTGGTTCTGCTGCTGTTGACCTTATTAAAAGTTTCAGTGGTGGAAAACGTAGAGATAATCAAGATCCTGTCGAAAGTGATGATAATGAAGATCGTTTAAAAGCATTAGAAAGCGACCCTAGTGCCACACCAAAAAGAACCGATAAAGGCAAAGCCCAAGTTGATTCTTTAACACCAAAAGTTAAAGAATTAGAAAAAGAATTAGAAAGTGTGTCAGAAAGACGTGTCGCTTCTAAAATTCTTGAAGCTGAAGAAGCTAAAGCGGAAGAAGCGCAACGAAAAGCTGAAGCAGCTGAAGCGGAAGAAGCGCGACTAAAAGCTAAAGAAGCTGAAGCTGAAAAAGCTGAAGCAGCTAAAGCGGAAGAAGCGCGACTAAAAGCTGAAGCGGAGCTTGATTCACTTTTCGATTAAGACGACTAATGAGGCGATAATATAAATTAATTAACATTCGCTTTATTGGCGTCAGATACGATTTAAGGTGCAAATTATTGCACCTTTTTCGTTTTAGATATATTGAAAAATATTAATAAATGAAATTTTTTTAAATAAGTTACGATATTCTTGTAAAGATAAAAAATTATGGTAATCTATTGTTTAGTTTGGAGGACGTTATGGTAAGAAAACTACTTTTAATATTTGGTGTGGTACTTTTGGTTGCTTGCGCAAGAAATGCAACTGAAATTGCTTCCACTGCAAATGATGAGGAAGAGGTAATCACTTCAGTTGAAACCACGACCTATTCAGTTGTTTGGCAAAATCCCGCTGGAACGGCGATGGCATCCAATGTTGTACAAGGTAAATTACCCGTTGTTGGAAGTTTGGGGTCGAGTGCGGTTTCATCGACACATGCCGGACATTTTACTTATAGTTCACCCCTAATATTTAAAGATTCAAATAATGTTCAATATGTTGTTGCTCTATGGGCAAGTGCGACAGGGCTTCACATCTCAAAATACACTTACGCTGATAGTGTTCTTACACTGGATACGTCGTTTGGTACCAATGGTAGTGTTTCTATGACACCTGATTCAACAGGCTATAAAGCGCACCAAATTGCAATCAGCTCTGAAAGTGATGTGCCTTACATTTATGTTACCCATGGTTCTGGTATCAGTAAGTACAATGCCGTAACTGGTGCAGTGGTTGGTGATGGGTATGGTTCCGATGGTGCCATGTTTCGTTTGTTGATCAACGGTACTGATTTATATGTCCAGTCAAAAACAAAAGTTGTTAAATTATCAACAGATCTCGTTGCTCAAAAATCATCAGCGGCTGTTTCTACCATTACACCACTTCGACAGTTGCCATTGGTACTTTCCAATGATTCAATTTATGTTGTTTTTGATAATCTTTACAAATACAATGCAACAACACTTGATTTAGAAGCTACGGATACAATTTCGTCTGGTCAAACGGTCACTTCAATTGCAGGATTTGATACGAGTGTAATTTATTCCTTGGTTTCTTTAAGCGAAAAAATAATCTCTGGTAAAACCCGTAAGTTTTCAACCACAGCGTTTAAGGTTTTTGGAACCACTGACTTTAATACAGTTGATGGTAAATATAAAACCTATTCTGAAAATCGTGAGCATGCTTTGTGGGGGTCTTTTATCGGTGACTATTCTTTTACACCTTTGGCAGTATCAGGAACATCTGTATACATGCCGTCTGTTTCGTATACGATGTTTAGATCTGGCGCTACACCTAATATTGGTGTCTCCGTTTTAAAAACAGCCGATACACCTACTGTTAATGCGATTTATAGTAGCGATCCGCAAAAGTTAGCTACCAATTCATTTGGCCATTTTTGCAATGTGGCTCGCTTTATTGTGGTTGATGAAACGTCTGGTCAAATTTTCTCAATATCAAATTTAAATGAGTCATTATTTACATCGACCGGTGCTTTCGAATCGTTTACTCAACATACTGATGCTCAGCCACTGATTGGTGATGATAGTACAGCCAATGGCGGCACGGGTTGGAGTTTTATTGTGTCTGGTGTTGATGCCGATAAAATAACTAACTATAACTCAACCATTATCTATGGTACCACGGCTTCAAGCTCATCCACTGCGTTTTCAAGCCCATCACTGGCGATTCTTTCAATTGGTGTTGGCGATAAATTAATAATCATGTCAGGAAACGATGGTAAGCTTTATACTTTCCAATAATTAAATCAATTTATTTATATAAAACGACGGTCACTTTATTGTGGCCGTTTTTTTTATGGCCCATTGGCAAGCTTTTCTATTTGTGACACAATTTTAATACATGTTGATCTGGCTTTTCGTGTTATTTATACAATGGAATGGTATCGCAAGTACCGTTCATCTCGATACAGCCAATACTGGCATTCAGACCAACGAACCCCAATCAACTGTGATGTGGCATATGCCACGTCATCATCGCAATGTGGCGTTAACCTTCGACGATGGTCCTGATCATATTGTCACTCCCCAATTGCTCGATATTTTGAAAGAAAAGAATGTCAAAGCAACGTTTTTTGTTGTTGGCCACATGATCGCTAAATACCCGCATATTGTGACCCGAATCGTAAATGATGGCCATGAACTTGCCAATCATACTTGGGCACATTATCGTTTGGATGAAATGAATCAAGATCAGATTGAATTGCAATTAACAGCTACTTCACAAGCATTGGATCAATTAAATGCACCGATGAAGCGTTATGTAAGGCCCCCGGGCGGACGATTTAATAACTTTGTGATTCACGCCGCCAAAGCTCAAAATCTGACCATGGTTATGTGGGATGTTAATGCTGCGGATTATAAACGCAATGATGGTACGCTGCCACCACCCGCTCACATTCGACGTCGTGTGGTTCGTGGTGTTCGTCCTGGTAGTATCGTTTTGATGCATAATTCTTTGGCCACCGTAAGCGCTTTGCCTGGTATTATTGAGCAACTGCAAGCACGCCAGTACAATATTGGACTATTAAAATGGTAACACTCGATTCCCTTTTACCTTTACTATCACAACCGCCAGTTGTACTCGGACTCGATGCCTATGGTGTTATTTATAATGATGAAGGCTTTTTTGAATCCATGCCTGCGCTGTTTGAGTATTGCAATGATCAACGCATTCCCATTTATATGGTTACCAATAATGCTACGCAATCTATTCCTGATATCAAAGCAAAAATGGATGCTAACCAATTGCATTTGCCAGCAGCGCGAATTATTTCTTCCGGCTGTGGCTGTTACTTGATGCCCGATGTACGCGCGATGATTGACTCGAAGCGTGTGTTTGTTTATGGGTACCCTTCTTCTTTTTACTATGCCAAAACCGCTGGCGGTTTGTTGGTGGATGATCCTGCCGATGCTGAGGTGATTGTATTCGCAGCGTCCCAATGGAAAAATAACCACCATATGTATAAGGCTGTTTTTGATGCCTTTAAGGCCAATCCAAATCTGCCTGGAATTTGCATTAATCCAGATCATTATGTTCGAAATGGTGCTGGTTTGATGTCTGTAATGGGCTATTATACGCACCAAATGGCACTGCAACTTAATCGTTCGGATTGGATTTGGATGGGTAAGCCTTTTCAACGATTTTCGGAGCTTGTTCGATTGGTACTGAACCGTGATGGGCATGATCCATCATCGCTTATTTTTTGTGATGATAACCCACATAATGTGCTGCAATTGACTCACGATTTGAGTTGCCAAGGTGTGGTGATTCGCGATACTGGTGTTGCAAATCGTTATCCCGTTCAAAATGCCGATCATTTGTACCAAATGCCAATTTGTAAATTAAAATAATTTCATTTTCACTATTTAATTTCGGGATGTTCTAAGTTATTCTAATTGTGGGAAGATGACAGATTATTCAAAAACAAATCAGCTGTTTCACTTAACTACCCAAATCGTCTTGTACGACAAGGATACCTTTCAGCAAAAAATTCTGGAAGAAGTTGCTAAAATATATGATTTTGAGGCATTTGCTTACTTAAATGTTGTTGATTACGATACCTTGTTTGTATCGCATTTTTCAGCGCTGGAGTCCAATGTTAGTGAACAATCATTTTCCGAATTTTTAAATAATGAGCTTTATTCTTGGCCGGTTGAATCTGGTCCTTATATTGGTTCTTTTGGTGATTTTTCTGTTATTGGTGTTTCATTTCAGCAACAAACTTGGGGAATATTTTTGGCCAAGCGCCATCCACTTCATCACGACATTCAAGCCCTTGAAACATTTTCGAATAGCGTTCGTATTTGGTTTGATTATCCGTATATGTTTTATTCCACAGAACCTCCAATTAAAATTGATATGCTCTCTGAACGTAAATATGCAGCCTTGCAAAGTTTATACTCCATTGCCGAATGGGAATGGGATTTGAATACCAATGATTGTGTGATTTCAAATGCGTTTATTGCTTTTTTTGATCATGCTTCGATTAAAGATGCTTACACAATTAGCGACATGTATCATTTGATTGGTCCATCAAATACCACGCGCTTTAAGGAGTGCATGGATAAGGTGGTTCGTAATCGGTATCAAGTGTTTGAGGAGTTTAAATGCCCGCTTCTTGATGAAAAGACATTTCAACATATTCAAATGTTATTTGATCCCGTTTATGAAGGCGATGAATTGGTTCGGGTGGTTGGTTTTTGTCGAGACAATGGCCGTACCTATGCCTCTGATGAACATCAACTGAAATGGTTTGATAGTGAATGGCTGCATGATTTGCCCTTATTGCCAATGGAATGGATTGTGCATTCCAATTCTGAATGTGAAATTACCACGTCTCCCTTTCATGAGTCTCAAATGAAAGATAACATCTCAACATTGATGGCCGAACTAACGAAACATTTAACGGATTTATTTTCGACCAATGCGTTTGATGCCAGTTTGAATGTTGCGATTAAATTTCCATTCTCGAAATACCATTACCAACTCATTGCTGCAAAATCAGAGCTTGATCCACTGCTTTGGCGTGGTTTTATGATTTTGTTAAATGAAAAACAAAATAATGATACCAACACCCTCATGCAGCAATCCTATGAGCAGTACAATCAGCAGCGTTCCTTCCAATTTTTTCAGGCACTGGCTGGTATTGATTCTATTTCTGACTTTCAACCACTAATCAAGTATTTGCTGGCGTTACCTCGATATTCGAAACAATCTTATACCTTTCAAGATTTTTGGAATCAAATTGAGGAAATTATTCGAGCCGCACACCCAAGTGTGTCAATTCAGAAAAATATCGAGCAACAATTTCGTGTGCCTCACGCGCAATGGGTACTCTCGCTGGTTTCATTTATACTGTCGTATTTTCGGCTGGAACACTCACCTTTGACCCTTCATTGTGTTGAACCTGCCATTGTTGAATCTCAAAATACCTCAATTCTTGATGCCAACCATTTAATAGAAATTACGTTTGCTGCTAAAAATATTCAGAAGGTGCCGAATATTGTGCAACTCTTTTTGCAATTTGGTTTAATGGGGACTGGTATTGATATCAACTTTATGTACAATGATTTTGATTGGAAATGCAATATTTTCTTGGAAGTTAAAGCGCCCGAACAACCTTTGGTTATTAATTCTAAAAAAGTCCATCAACCCAATGAGGAACAACAGAAAAAAACAATTTTAATTGTTGATGATGATCAGTACAATACTCAAACATTAGAAGTTCTTTTTCATAGTGATGGGTTTCGAACCATTACGGCAAGTCAGGGCCAACAGGCACTGCGTTTGATCGATACGGTCGACTTAATTGATATTATGATTCTTGATTTGCGTATGCCAGTATTGGATGGTTTTGGTGTGCTTGAAAAAATTAAAGATAATGCCTACAGTTCGTCAATTCCGGTGGTTATTTTATCGGCAAATATAACACCCAACGTGTCGGAACGTTTGCGACAGTTTAATGTGGATGCCATCATTGAAAAGCCATTTGATATGGATGAACTTATTGGCCACGTAAATAAATTACTAAAAATTAAATCTGAAGTTCGATTATAAATATTTAAGTAAGATTTTTATTTGGTCTTCAATGCTTGTGACTGTTGAAAGCTCTTTGGCATGTTTCATAAAGCCACGTTTAATTTCGTCTTTTTGATAGCCCAATTGACGAAGGGCAAGTACAATATCGTCAGAATCATGGGAGGACACGGTTTCTGCTGTTTTTTCAATTACTTTTGGCGCACCCGCTAAACCTTGCACTTTATCTTTCAGCTCTATGACCATGCGCTCTGCTGTTTTTTTACCAATGCCGGGGCACTGCGTAATAATCATAATATTTTCGGTTTGAATTGCACTTACTAAATCACTAATGCTAATGCTTGATAAAATATTGATCGCCACTTTTGGCCCAATCCCGGAAACAGAGATCAAAGATTCAAATAATTCACGTTCTTTTTCTGTTTCAAACCCGAAAAGCAATTGGGCATCTTCGCGAATATGGTGATACGTGATGACATCAATGGAGTCTTCATTACTGTATTTATTTAACATGTGTTGGGTGCAATGAACAATGTAGCCAATGTTATTTACTTCAATGACCATGGTTGGGCTTATTTTTTTTTGTACAGTTCCTTTAAGCGAGTAAATCATCAACCTAATTGTACAGAATGATGGTGACATATTGCAATTGCTAGTGCATCTGCGACATCATCAGGTTTGGGGACTTTGGGTAGTTTTAATAACTCTTTGGTCATGAACTGCACTTGTTTTTTATCGGCATTTCCATACCCAATAATTGCACTTTTAATGGCGGTTGGTGAATAATGAAATGCTGGTATTTTATAACTTTCAAGCGTGCATAAAATAACGCCACGTGCATGGCTGACTTGCATGGCTGTTTTAACATTTTTACTAAAAAATACTTCTTCAATTCCACAAACGCTTGGTTGATGTTTTTCAATCACAGTTTCAAGATTATTTTTAATGGTTAGTAAACGTTCTCCAATGGGAGTGTGAGCAGGGGTTGTAATGGCACCATAGCTAACAGGGCTCATTTTATGGCCATTAATTTCAATGATCCCAAATCCCACAATTGCAATTCCTGGATCAATACCCATAATTCTCATAGTGACTAGTTTACCTATAATTATGTACAATGTCATCATGACTCAAAATTGGATTGGTGTTGTTGGTCGCAATGGTTCAGGTAAGTCCACCGTTTGTGAGTATTTGGTTTCAAAAGGTTACACGGTGTTTTCCTTGTCAGATATTGTTCGTGAACATGCAAAACAGCAGCAATTGCCACAAGATCGAGATGGTTTAACAGCGCTTGCAAATGAGTTAAAGGCGTCTCATGGCCTTGATTATTTTGCACAAGAAGTTGTTCAAAATGCCCGCCAAAAGGCATCCGCTTTGATTGTTTTTGATAGCATTCGCCACCCAAGTGAAATTGATTATTTGCGTCAACATCATGTCCGTTTTATAGGTGTTGAAGCGTCACTCGAAGATTGCTACAATCGAATCGTAAGACGAGGAAAGGGAACTGATTTTGTATCGTTTGCTGAATTCAAACGGCAAGATGCTTATGAAATGAGTGGTCAAAGTAAAGGCCAGCTGATTTCAGCATGTTTGGATTTATGTGATATTAAAATTAAAAATAACGGCGATTTGCGAAATTTATATGATCAAGTTGACGATATGTTAATAGGGAAAGATGAAACAAATGTTAAATGAATCGCGGTTATTTATAAAAGGTGGTGCGCCACTTCATGGAACCGTGCGTGCATCGGGAGCAAAAAATGCTGCTTTACCTATTTTAGCTGCCAGTATTCTCGCCAAAGGGCACTATATTATTAGTAATGTTCCGCCGCTCATGGATGTTACCATTATGTTAAAAATGTTGAATTCTTTGGGGGTTCGAGCTGAGCTTTCTCAAGGCAATCAGGTGAAACTTTGGAACGATCGAAAAATTCGTCACATTGCACCTTATGAGCTGGTTACCGCTATGCGAGCATCGTTTTTTGTTGCAGGACCAATTTTGGCGCGGACGGGGTTTGCAAAGGTGCCTTTGCCTGGAGGTTGCGCCATTGGTACACGGCCCTTGGATATTCATTTAAAAGGTTTTAAAGCCATGGGTGTTGATGTCAGTATTGAACATGGTTTTGTTCAAATGATTACCAACCAACTTAAAGGAAGTCGGATTTATATGGATTTTCCATCGGTTGGTGCAACTGAAAACATTATGATGGCAGCTACCCTTGCAGAAGGTACAACCATTATCGAAAATGCGGCTCAAGAACCAGAAATTGTGGATTTGGCAAATTTTTTAAATAACGCGGGTTCCAATATTACAGGTGCAGGATCATCCATGATTGAGATTCAAGGTAAAAAGGAACTGATTGGGGAGGATTTTTCGATTATTTCGGATCGTGTTGAAGTTGGAACGTTAATGATTGCTGCTGCTATTACCAAAGGTGATGTGTTTATTGAAGGAGCTTATCCAGATCATATTGAGCCCCTGATTCGTAAATTAAAAGAAGCCGGTGCTGAGATTGATGTTCAACCCAAAGGCATTCGCGTTTATGGCGAGAACCGTTTGAACAGTGTCGATATTGAAACCATGCCATTTCCTGGTTTTCCAACGGATATGCAAGCGCAATTTATGTCGCTTTTGTGTACGTCTCTAGGAACCGGAGTTGTCACTGAAACCATTTTTGAAAATCGATTTATGCATGTGAATGAATTAATGCGAATGGGCGCTAATATTCGCGTTGATCAGCGGCAAGCCATTATTGAAGGTGTGGATCAATTGTATGGTGCTGAAGTTAAGATTACAGATTTGCGTGCTGGTGCTGCGTTAATTATTGCTGGTTTGGTTGCTGATGGGGAAACATCTGTTTATGGTTTAAATCATTTGCGACGAGGCTACCATGATTTGCCTCAAAAATTACGGGAGTTGGGAGCGGTTATTACCAGTCAATGATAGCCTTCTTGCGCTCATCTTTAAACATTGGATCGGGGATACTATCGATACTTGTCTATGTTACCCTTATTATTGAATTAATTTTTCTAATGGCGATGACGCCGCTGCAATTGTTCAATGATGTTCATTATTATATTTTTATTTTAATTATTGCAGACTCATTGATTCGATTTATTATTCGCCCCTCAAAACGTTTTGGCTATCGCCGGTTGTTTATTGGCTTTTTAGCAATTATTCCAGTACTCAATTTTCACGGTTTGTCATTGCCATGGCTTGAAATGAACATAACAATTCAGCAGTCAATATTACTTATTATTGCTTTGTCACGAATTCAACATCTTGCTTTTTTATTGCAACCGTTTCGATCCAATCCTACGCAATTGTTTATCGGGGGATTTATTTTATTTATCTTGTTGGGTGCTATTTTTTTAATGATCCCTGGTGCACATGTTGGCTCCATTACGTTTATTGATGCTTTATTTATAGCGGCATCTGCGGTTTGTGTGACCGGACTTACTGTTTTTGATGTTGGCTCGCAATTAACTGTTATTGGTCAATTTATTTTATTGGTACTTATTCAGATTGGTGGTTTGGGCATTATGACATTTTATGCATTGGTGACCATTTCTTTGAGTCAACGGTTTTTAAGTACTGAATCGCAAGAGCTTCAGGCCGGCTGGGCAACCGATAGCTTGAAAGAAACGTTTGGCTTAGTTCGATCAATTTTTATTGTTACGCTTATTGTTGAACTCGTTGGTGCCGTTTTTATTTTCTTGGCTTTACCCGATACGATTGGCTCTCTTTCTCAGAAGGTATTTTTTGCAATTTTTCACTCCGTTTCAGCGTTTTGTAATGCGGGGTTTTCTTTATTTTCAAACAGCATTGCATTATTTTCTGATTCATTTTTAATGATTGCGGTATTTTCGTTGCTGATTATCTTAGGTGGTATTGGATTTCCAGTTATTTTTGAGCTCCACCATCGTTATATAGTGAAAGATAAACAACGCTTAAAATTGCAAACTAAAATGGTAATTTACGTTAGTTTAATTTTAATTGGTTTGGGGGCACTTGTATTTTTTGTTCAAGCATTGGTTTCTGGGGAGGGATATGATTCCATTGGTCTGGCCTTTTTTCATTCTATTTCGGCTCGTACAGCTGGTTTTACGATGCATGATTTATCAACCTATCATTTGGCTTCCCTTTGGTTTATGCTGATTTTAATGTTTATTGGTGCTTCTCCTGGTTCTACTGGGGGTGGAATAAAAACAACGACCTTTGGTTTATTGGTGGTTGCATTGTTTTCAACCATACAATCCAAAGCGCGTATTCATGTTTTTAGTCGTCACGTAAAGCCGCAAGTTATTTTTAAGGCGTTAACGATTTTCACAATGTCGTTTTTTATTGTTTTTATTTCTTTTTTTATTTTACTTATTACTGAGTCGATTGATTTTTTTCCATTATTGTTTGAAACCATATCTGCTTTTGCAACGGTTGGTTACTCGCTTGGTGTTACTGAAAACTTGTCGTCAGCGGGTAAGTTTATTATTATTTTTCTTATGTTCTTTGGCCGTGTAGGGCCACTAACGTTGGCGATTGCGTTGACACGACGACAAAAAGAAGCCAATTACAAATTGCCCGATGAGCATGTATTGCTGGGATAATTATGATCAACTATTATAAAATAAAGACAGGTTATTATGAAAAAATCAGTTGCTGTTATTAGTTTAGGAAAGTTTGGAATTCAATTGGCCATAAGTTTGAGTCAAAAAGGTTATGATGTTACCGCGATTGATACCAACCCTGAATGTGTTGACGATATTAAAGAATTGGTCAATTTTGCTGTTGTTCTCGATGCAACCGATGAGAAGGCCATGCGATCAGTGAATGTTGATACGGTTGATATTGCGGTTGTTTCAATGGGGACTAACGTTCAATCCAGCTTGTTGACAACGGCACTTTTGCAAAAGCTTGGTGTGGCGGATATTTATGTTCGTAGTATTAACCTTTTACAAGAAAATATTTTGCAATCCATGGGTATTCCAGATAATCGGATTATTAATATTGAAGAGGAGATGGGGGAACAGATTTCATCAAGTTTAGCGTCAGGAAAAATTGGTCGATATATTCAAATTTCCGAGCGACATTCGTTGATGGAAATTCGTGTCCCAAGTTTTTTTGTTTCTAAAACACTTAAGGCACTTGATATTCGACGAAACTATAAGATTAATGTGGTTGGAATTAAGCGGTTAATTCCTCATGTTGATGATCAAGGTGATGTTCAATATGAAATTCGAATGACTGATATTCCCGACCCTGAAGATCCTTTACAGGAATCGGATACCTTGGTTATTTTAGGAACCGATGAAGATATTGAAACATTTGTAAAAATCGGGGGTGACGAATGAGGCGTTTATTCGATCGGATTCCCTTACTTTGGAAATATCTATTAATGTCGTTGCTTATTTTTGTTTCATTTTATGCGTCATTTTATTTTTTCTTACAACGTGTTCTGACGATTTTAAATCAGTCGGTTAATGTTCAGGTACCCGATACATTATTTCGCAGGGATTTGTTATTGTTCTTTTTTATTAGTAGTATCATTTCTGTTTTTTTATTGCTGGTTATGTATTTTGATTTGCGTTATTTTTTAGCTCGATTAAATCATCACTTTAAATATGCGATTGCTCGTAAAAAAATGATTCCCAACTTAGAAGAGTTTAAATCCAAAGATTTGTTTCAAGATATCTCACAAAATGCCAATCAAATGTTTTCGTTATTTAAGAGTTTTGATCAAATGAAATCATCACGGATCTCTATGGAGATTACGAGTATCAAAGCATTAATTAATGTTATTGCAGAGGGTGTGGTTTTTGTTAATCAAGATAAGGTTGTGACGCATATTAATCACCAGGCTGAAGAATTATTGCGATTGGTTCCTGGAGAAATTATTGGTGAGGCATTATCACGCTACTTAAACGATGGTGAAATATTGGATCATCTAAACACTGCTTTAATAAACGATCAAAAAATTACCGATATTCATGTGTCACTTCGTGATACTGAAAAAATAAATTTAACCATATTACCAATTAAAAATAAATTTGGTGATATGATTCGTGCTATTATTGTTTTTCAAAAAATTTGAAACTATTATGCTGCGTTATTTAGGCTCGAATTATTGTCAGATTCTGTTATAGGTTCTTGTTTTATGAGTGTTGAAACTTGTTCTTTATTTTCGGATGCTGCTGATGTGACTAAAACACGCTTGCTAGATTGTGGCCTTTTCTTAATTTCGATTAACTCAATGATGTGATTTAAAAATTCATTCCACTCATGGCTTCCCCAGGGTTCGATCGATTTTTTAAGATTACCTTTTTTATTGTTCATAAACTTTTTTAACCAATCGTCTTCATTCAATTGTCCCAGTGACGTGTTTTTTTCAAAGTGTTGGTTTAGGAGACGAGTGAGTTCTAATGTTTCAGTAATTTTTTGTAATGCTTTTAACGATTCGGTGTATTCTTTGATATTTGTTTTTCTTAAATTTCTATTTACCATTTGAAATGATAATTGGAGTTGTTGAATGAATGACATTAGAAATGGTCGAAATCCGTGATGCGACATTTCAATATTATGGCAAATGCAGCGTATAATTTCTTCATTTGATTTTTCTAAGATAGTATTATTTTTTTGTTCCAATACTGTTAATAGTTTTTCATATCGTCGACTTAGTTTATAAATTTTAAAATAAATGGCTCTTATTTCTGATTTTTCCATATCGGATAAGGTTGTATTTTTTGCGATTGATTTTAATGATTTGAATTTAATTTTTGCATAAATTTTAATGTTTGGTTTGTTATTGCAAATGGTTTTTAAAAATTCAAGATATTCAATGTCGAATTCTTCTTGAATATCAATTGGCCATTGGTATTTTTTGAATGATTTTGATTTAATATCACCCGTTAATTCACTGATGGTTGAGGGTTCTTTGGGTTTTTTTATGGGTGAAACCAAATGCTTATAGCAGCGCGTAAAAAGCTCATTTGAAAAGGTGGTCATAAATGGTGCATCGTAGTCGGTTGTTAATTTCTTTAAATCACTTTTTATTTCTTTTTCAATTGATTGTATATAGCGGTGGTCTTTAATTTGAAATGTTGCGATTTTTTCTTTCCATCCATCTTTTCCTGTTATTTTTGATAAAATAATTGTTTTATTTACCAATGAATGCAAGTAATCTTTAATGCTTGATTCAAGTAATCGTTCTAAATTTTGCTTTGTATTGGCCACCCACGTTGACATGATTCGGTTCAGCGCCTTATCGATGATTTCATCTTTTGTGATCAATGGTGAGAAGTTCTTATCAATCCAGTCCATCATATTTGACCAAATCGAACTACTTTCAGAAGCGATTTCTTCATTTAACTTTTGATGGAAGTTCTTTTTTGTTAGACTAACGTTTTTAAATGTTTCTTCACTTTTGGCCAGTGACTTGTTTAACTTTTGAAAGTATTCGAGATCCATGGCTGTAATTTTGATTGGTGTTGCCTTTTCCTCGGCTAGAAACTTCTTTTTCCACGCCTCTGTATTCGGAATATCTTTGATAATTTCACTATCTGGTTCACTTATGACATAATTTTCAAGTGCTTTTTTAATTAAATTTTGAGCATCCATGATGGTTTTCATTTCAATGGGTTTTACCGTTTCAATGATTATTTTTGTTAACATTTTTCGGTTTAATTCGGGGTTATTATAATTGCTGGTTTGATTGCTTTCATTGGTCATAACTTTTTTATCGGTAAAATTCATTATTTACTTTATTTCAATTAATTTTAAATTTTTAGAATTATTGACAATATTCTTGGAAGTGATAAACTTAAAAAGTATTTCAAATTTATAGGTTAGGGGTGATTACGTTTAATGAATCGTTCTACAAGGATAAAAGGGCCAGCGCCATCTTTTTCTTCTCCTGATCGAGGTAGGCAACTATTTAAGCAATGTAAAGGTAGTTCTAGTCTAAGTTGCTTGCCAACACAAGCATCATTAGAAAAAGCTGAAAACGTAGGAAAGAAACTTGTGTCTTTATTAGAAAAAGTGCCCAAAAATTTGCATAATGAATTGTTGGGTGTTCTTAAGGGAGTCTCTCCTGAAGAAACTAATAAAATTTTAAACTATTGTGATTTTCCATCCAGTAATGGCACTGCATTTAATTCATCTAATGATGGTGGTCTTCGTGCTATCATTAGCAAAAATACTTATCAAAGTTCAGACTCCGTTTCAAACAACAGTACGTTTTCTAACCCTTCGCCTCACTTAAACTTGAAAAATGTATTTGTGGACGATGACAAGTCACCATCAATTAATCCGACTGATTCTCATTCTAATGGGAAAGCACTAAAAAGCCCTGGGCGAGAAAGTTCGATTAATAAAGCGCTACGAAAAGAGCGGTCCAACTCTGAGGGAAATGAAAAACACCACTCATTTGGACCTTATTTTGAAGGTCGGCATTTAGGTCCTGTGGGCATCCCTTTTCAACCTGCATCGAGTAGTGCGGTCCTCCAAAATCGACGTACTCAAGACTGGAGTGCTCAACCTTCTCAAGATTTAATCAATCTTGAGCAACGGCGTAACTCTCGTAGTGATAATAGTAAACATGATATTTCAAAATCAATTTAATTAAAATAAATTGTGCATAAAAATTTATCCTTCAATACTGAGCTAAATCATGATTTTTATCCCGCCCAACTTTTTACTGAACTGATTACTTTTATTAATCATTTAAAATTTCACAATTTGGAATTTAAACTTAATGATTTAACTGAATTTGATTTTCAAACATTTCACGACGTTTTTAATCAACATGACCAGTATATGGATCATATTTTAAATCAAGTTAAAAATTCTCCATTCAATTTCGATTCTGCATCAAACCTCTTAACTGACACTTTACGTAAGATTGTTGGTCATGATGATTTGCCTATGCCGATTATGCTTTTTTATCAATATTGTCTTCAAAATATTGAGTACTGTCAGCAACTGACTGATATGGAAAACGTAGTGACTATGTTAAAGATTATGAATGAGAATTTAGATTTATCTTTTGATGGCTTGGAGAAGTGTTGTTTAATTTCGGATGTTTCTTATATTTTTTTATCAAATAAGACCAAGTCTTCGTCACTTTTTAAAACCGCTAATCTTGTAATCACAATTCTTTTCGCTTTAGAACATTTTTTTGAAAAGAAATGTTCACAACTTAAGTTGAATGATGATGGCCTTTTATTTCATTATTATAATGAACTGATCAATGTATTAAATGGAAATGTGGGTTCCACTATTCCTTCACCTCGTCCTATGGAGCATGTAAATTCTGCACATTCAATATCGATTTTTGACGAACCATTAGTTAGCAATGAAAACAAAGAAATCTCCCAAATACGTCAAATTATTGACCTTTTTTCTCTAAAACCTTTAGGAATTGTCAGCAAATTATTTCCAGACACAATTCATTCAGCTGATTCTGATTTACGTTTTTACAGAGCACATGTTTTATTTTGTTCTTATATTTCTAGAGTTATTCAACGTCACCAACTTCAATTCCAAATTTTGAATGAAACATTTTCTTCTCCAAAATTGAATGAATTTTATAAAAATATTCAAAAAGAAATTGAGTTATTTAAAACCTCACTTATTAGGGTTCCTAACGAACCAGATGTTGATATATTACTTTTTTCTTTTGATATTTATAAATCTTATATTCATAAACTATATGAGCCTAATTACGATCGATTTCTAGCTTGGGTTTTATTTTCATTCGAATATTTTTTAACTAAAAATTTTATTTCATCTGGAGATCATGATGATATATCAAAAAATATTCGGGAGATATCTGATGAGTTATGGCAGATTATTCAGTTCTCACAGAGCCCTTCTTTATCGCCTCGTCCACCTTCTCCTATCAGAACCCCAGTATCTTTTTCTGAACATAAAGCTTCTCGTAAACTTAGCACGCCTTCACCAGAGGATAAACGTTCTGGAACCCCGCTTCCTGATCGGAAGCACTTTTTTGTTGAATTAATTGCAAAGTTTGAGGAAATAAAAAATGAGATTTCTTATCCCCCTTTAATCGTCAACTTTTTTACTTTTGCTCATTATATTTGTGTAACAAATGCAGAAACGCTGGGTCTTTTTGTGATTGCCAGTAATGGACAAATCTCATATCAAAACGATAATCGAAATCAAGACCGAATGCGTTACTTTTTTTTTAAAATTGAAAAAGAATTGGATTTTTTATCTGAGCATTCTATTGATGTGGAACAACGATTAGAAATTAATAAGACCATTGACCGCCAGGCCATTCCTTTTTTGCATGAAAAGTATCTAATACATATTGAAAGTCGAAAAGATAAGTTAACCTTTTGGTGGTGGTCAAAATTAAAGACATCCGTTTTATTTAAAAAGAATATTTTTAAACAGTTTCATGATTTAAATCACGGTGAATTAAAATTGCTTAAGATTCATCATTTTGGGATTACGGATTTGGAATTTTGGTACTTGAGAAGTGCAGATTTGTTTGGTTCTGAAAATCACAAAGATAAATTTGAATTTAAAAAAAGCATTGAAATAATGAAAAAAATAATTCTTTCGCTTCAGGAGGACGCTGGTTTTATGGCTGGCACGGTGTTAATTGATGATGTAAATGATGGTTATTTTGAAAAAGATTCAGTTTTGGTTTTTCTAATAGCAAATTCAGGACATCACCAATATCCAATTGGATTTTGTTGTGGTGATAGTGGCACAATGAAAGACCCTCGTTTCTCGGCTGGGGGTATTTATGTTCATCGATTGTACCAAGGTGTTGGCTCTATTGGTAATTATTTAGCTGGTATAACGACTAAACTGATTTTGAAGGATTTAGCAATTTTTGAAACGAGTAGTCAAACTTCCATGATTCGTTTCGACAGCCGCTCAGCTGATCCTCGAGTTATACCTAAAATGTTTAATGGAACTCGTCTTCTATATAACACGGCACAATTTTCAAATAGTGTTGATATGATGGATTGGCGCCCTCATTACGATAAAGTTTCGACTATTCCAAACGGCTTATATTATGATATTTTTAAATCTTTGCAACTGATTCAGCCTAAAATTCGTGAAAAGTTTCTTCCATTTTATGAGCTTGTTGCACCTCTTAATATAAACGCAAAAGCGCGATTGTATTTTTTATTTAAAAAATTGGTTTCTGGTTCTTTATTTATTGAAAAAGATCATGCGAGTTGGGAATATTTAGTTAATGAATTAGAAACGCTTATTACGGCTCATACGGATTTATACAATAGTCATTTCTTTCTTGAATTGAAATATATTTTTAAGGTGCTTTATGACCATGTATTGAAAGTTATTAGTCAATATCATGGTGAAGGTTTAGAATTATCGGATTATCGCTTATTGGCTCTTTATGAAGTGGTTTATCCATTTAAAACGGATTGTTTAAATCTCACAGATGCGCAAGCTATTTTAGATAATTATACCCTTCTACTTACACCAAATCATATTGAGAAAGATATGGATAATCACAAGCATCATTTTACAAAAGATTCTTATTTAAATATGGATCTCATTAATGAATTTAAAAATAAACTAAATGATCCTGAAAATTTGCAAATATTTATTAAATTTTTAACTGTATTTAAAGAAAAAGGAAAGCAGTATTATGGGGATCACCTCCCGTCAGCTGATAATTTTGGTTTTGGTTATGATTTTATTCGTGGTTATTCACCACCTGATATGAATCATCGAAAGATCGATCGTATTCGACTGCAAATTGCAGCCCGAAAATTTTTGGACACTTACTCTGGATGCGTCAATTTCATGTTGTCGATTTATAATTATTTTACTAAAAACAATGTTGA
>MDTB01087960.1_pt1 | contig 18002 bp, 17 predicted proteins | sample 811161 | NCBI WGS metagenome assembly MDTB01 (sample SAMN05326650, study PRJNA326480) | marine metagenome | isolation source: seawater | place: Mediterranean Sea | collected 2009
GGTTATAGCGGAGAGGTTACACTCGATCCCATTTCGAACTCGAAAGTTAAGGGCTCCAGCGCCGATGGTACTTTGTCTTAAGGCATGGGAGAGTAGGACATTGCCAGGTCTACTAAGCGTGAAATATTTGTCACTCACACTTTAATCAAACTTAAATAACTCATATAAAGATGCTAAGAATTGATAATGAAACTATAGAAAAAGTTAAAGAAATAAAGAACTCACAAATTTGGATTAACGAGGCAGAATACGCTTTAGACAACATTTCATTAAAGCTTCAGCAACTCTCAGATAATTCAAATATTCTTGAAGTTGGCAGTGGTTCAGGTATTTTGTTAAGTTTTTTAAAAAAAACTTACCCAAATTTAAACTTTACTGGAATAGAGCCATTAGGAGCTGATTTTATCACACTTCAGTCATTTCACACTAAGCTTAAAAATATAGGCAAAAATTTATCTATCACATCATTTGAAAATTATAAGTCAGATAAAAGATACGAATTTATTTTTTTAGTTAATGTATTTGAGCATTTAGATAATTGGAAAGATTTTTTCGAATTCGTCAATAAATATTTAAAAGATAATGGTACTTGTTTGATACTTTGTCCTAACTATGCATTTCCATATGAAACTCATTTTAATATTCCAATTTTATTTAATAAAAAAATTACGTATAAATTTTATAAAAATTATATTGATAATTTTGAAGAAACAAACAATGCTCATGGATTATGGAATAGTTTAAATTTTATCACTTATTCAAAACTAATTAGGTTTTCCAAATCAAATAATCTAAAATTAAAAGCATATAATGATATATCTCTTAATTTAGTTAAAAGACTTGATTATGATAAAGAATTCAACTTAAGAAACCCATTACTCGGAAAGATCGCCAAATTGCTCAAATTTATAAGGGTACTTAATATAATAAAATTTAGTTTGTTTCGATATATTGATCCATATATTAAAGTTGAATTATCAAAAAATTAATTTTACATTAATAGAGGCTTGAACTACTTACATAAGTAAAAATAATGACAAACTTTAATCCACCAGATCTTACAAAAAACTTTCTTGAGGGTGACAATAGATACAATGTATTAAAAAAATTACAACAAGGTTCAGAAGACATTTATGTTTTAGGGACGAATAGTTGGGCTAAATCTCTAGATAAAAATTTTGACATCAGTGGATTCATAGATGACTTTACGACAGATAAGATTTTCTTGAACAAAGATATTTTGAACATTAATGATATAAATCCTAGTTCTATTTTTATTAGTTCAAATGTATTGGGAAGGCCTCTAACTGCGTTCAAAAGGCTATTAGACTATAGTGAAAATTGTTTAGATTACTACACACTGTTAAAAGAATATCCAAATACGCTTAATTCAGTATTATGGATAGAAGATTTCAGAGAAGAATATTTAAAAAATGATGAATTTTATAGCGCGCTAAGTAAAAACTTAGCTGATGACTATTCTAGATATACACTCAACAAATTAATCAATTTTAGATTAACTTTTGATCTTGCATGGATGCAAGGATTTACTGACTGTCAACACAGACAGTACTTTGAACCTTTTTTGAATCTTAAGGATATGAAATGTTTTTATGATATCGGGTGCTACGATGGTTTCACCTCACATCAATTTATGCTCAATTGTCCTAACTACCAAATGGTTGAAATTTTTGAACCCTCGCCTAATAATATTAAGAATATTAAAAAAAATTTAAAAGATTTTAAGAAATTTAGAATAAACGAATTTTGTGCAGCTAATATTAATGGGTTTCTTAGATTCAATGAAGGAGGTTCATCTTCAAACATTACAGCTGATGGAGCAATCAAAGTTGAAGCAAGAAAGCTTGATGACCTTGAACTTCACAGGCCAAGCTTTATCAAAATGGATATTGAGGGCGGTGAAATGGATGCGTTGCGAGGTATGAAAGAAACAATAAAAAAAAATAAACCCGTAATTGCCTCAAGCGTATATCACAAGGTTGATGATATAAGAAAAATCTATCTTTTTGTTATGGATATAAATCCTGATTATAAAGTTTATTTGAGACATTACACAGAGGGCATTACTGAAACAGTTATGTTTTTTGTATAGAATTAATAATAATTAATTTTATTTACCAACAAGAAGAAGTTAATGAGTAAGTTAATAAATATTGAGATCCTTGACGACTTAATAATGTCCACTCCGGAGGAATTATATTCTACATTTGTAGACTTTGAACCAATAACAAAAAATGTAATTATTGAAAATATAAATGATGGAGATATTTTTTTAGATGTTGGTGCAAATTTTGGATATTTTTCGATCATTGCATCGCGCTATGTAGGACCAAATGGAAAAGTAATTTCTTTTGAGCCTTCTTCTGAAACCTTTACCATATTACAACATAATACAAGTAAACTTAAAAATATTGAAATCTATAAGACAGCTCTAGGATCTAAGCAAGAGACAAAACACTTTTTTCATGCAAATGATTATGTTAATTCTGGTTTCACAAAAAGCCCATTTCAAAATCCTAGTGAATATTCAGGCAACGATTTATCAGTCACTACGCTTGATAAATTCATAAAAGGCAAGGTAAAAAAGGTTGATTTCATAAAGTGTGACGTTCAAGGTGATGATATAGATGTCTTAATTGGGGCAAAAGATACAATTCAGAGCAATAATAATTTAAAACTTATTGTTGAGTGGGCACCTACTTGGATGAAGTCGGCAGGATATGATCTTAACGATTTACCTAAAATATTAAAAGAATTAGGCTTTAAAGATATTATAGTTGTTGATGACTGGCATAAGAATTTTAAGACTGTCGATCAATTTATTGATGAGTTTAACAATGATAAGTCAGGAAAGAGGTTTTGTAATTTATTTTGTAAGAAATAATTAGACGATTGGACAAATAAAATGTTTAATTTAGAAAATAACGGTATAAATCTCACCCCAATTCAAATATTCTCTTAACATGGTTTATTTATCAGTTGTAACCTCTTTATATAATTCTGAAAATTATATTGAGGAATTCGTAAACAGAATAGAGAATTCCTTGTATGATCTCAATATAAGTGATTATGAAATAATCGCAGTTGATGATGGCAGTCCTGATAAAAGCTATGAAGTAGCATGTAGAATTTTATCGGAAAATAAAAATTTTACAGTATTAAAATTATCAAGAAATTATGGTCAACCTTATGCTTTAACTGCGGGTTTAGAGTATGCGAAGGGCGAAAAAATTTTTTTAATTGACTCAGATCTTGAGGAAGATCCCGAATGGATTAAAATATTTTATCACGAAATTTCTTCATCTAGCGCAGATTGCATTTATGGCCTTCAGAGAAAAAGAAAAGGAAACTTTTTTGAGAGAATATCTGGAGAATTGTTTTACAAAATGCTTAACCTATTTTCTGATATAAAAATTTTACCTAATCCTGTCACAGCTAGAATTATGTCAAGAAGGTACTTGGATTCACTTTTAAAATTTAGTGAGAGAAATCTATCAATTGGCATGTTGTGTGCATTAAATGGTTTTCCTCAAAAGGAAATTTATGTAGATAAAAAAGAACTTTCACCTTCAAATTATTCTTCACTAAAAAAAATAAGAATGGGCATATCCACCATCTTATTTATGTCATCTAAACCTCTGGAAATTATAATATATACTGGCATTTCAATTTTTTTATTATCATTAATTGCTGCATTAACTTTTGTATATATGTATTTCATGCAAGGAATTTCTGTACCGGGATGGACTTCCATATTTATATCATTAGTTCTTTTTTCGGGAGTAAATTTATTTTTCATGGGCGTAATGGGTCTCTATGTAAAAACAATTTTTAGCGAGGTAAAAAATAGGCCCAGATATATAGTGCAAGAAATTAATAAAGGAAAAACTGAGTGAATGCATTATTTCTTTTAAAGTATTCAATAAAAAACTTTCAAGAATTATTTAAGTATGGAATAAGTGGTATTATTCTAAATCTGACAGGCTATTTAACATATATTATTTTAACATCTTATGGTATTGATCCAAAATTGACTGTAGTATTAATTGCACCTATTTTTATTTTTCTGACATTTATAATTCAAAAAAATTATATTTTTAATAGTAAAAAAAAGTCTTATTTGATTGCAATAAATTATTTAGTCTTATGCTTTGTCGGAAATTTAATAAACATATTTTTTCTTTATGTATTTGTAGATTTTTTTAATTTCCCACATCAAATAATCCAATTCTTATCTATGCTTATAATTGGATTAATGTTTTATTTATGTTTAAAATATTATATTTTTTGAAAATTCTAATCGCAATTAACTTATCTTTCTCAATTTAAAATCTAAAAAAATCTTTATTATAAGAATGATTTTTATGGAAAAATGTATAAGGTAATTATTAAAAAAATTTATTATTTAATAGCATGACGAATACACTAAATTTAGCATTTATAGGTGGTGGAATAAATTCTGCAGTTGGAAGAGCTCACTTTATTGCCTCACAAATGGATAAAAATTTTCAAGTTGTCTCAGGTTTTTTTAGTAGAGATAAAAAAATTAATTTACTGACAGGAAAAACTTGGAATATTGACAAAAAGAGAATATACGAAAATTTAGATAAGTTTATAGAAAATGAAAAAAATAGAATTGATGCTGTTGCTCTGCTTTCACCAACTACTGATCACTACACAGTTTTAAAGAAATTAGTAAGAAATAAAATTCCCATTATTTGTGAAAAATCTTTCACAAGGGATGAGAAGGAAGCAAGTGAAATTTGTAAATTAGCAAAAAAATATAACGCGTATATATCTCTTGTATATAATTATACAGGATATCCAATGATTAGAGAGTTGAGACAATTAATAAGATCAGGTTTTTTTGGAAAAATAATTAATGTAATTATTGATATGCCACAAGAAGGGTACATAAGTGTCGATCAAAAAAATAAAGCCTATAGACTACAACATTGGCGACTCAAAGACTATGGTATACCTACAATTTCATTAGACTTAGGAATACATTTGTATCATATGTTAAGGTTTCTTATAAAAGATGAACCGCATTCTGCAACTTCTGTGGAGAACAGTTATGGTAACTTCAAAAACTTAATAGACGATGTAAAATGTTTAATAAAACTTGAGAACAAGGCAACAGCATCACTTTGGTATTCAAAATCAGCATTAGGCAATAGAAATGGCTTATCTGTAAATATATTCGGAACAAAAGTATCTGCCAAATGGCAACAAAATCAACCTGAAATGCTTAAGCTCAATTACAAAAATGGAGAAAAAACAATTATTGATCGAGCGTCACATCTCACAAAACATGCATCAAAAGATAGATATTCAAGATTCAAAGTAGGTCATCCGGCAGGATTTGTTGAAGCCTTTGCAAATATGTATTGGGATATTTCAGATGATTTAAAATATTTCAAAAGAAATGGAATAAAGAAAAATTCAGAATTCGTCTTTTATGAAGATCAGGGCTTGGAGGGATTAAATTTCTTAAAAAAAATTTCAGTTTCTTCAAAAAAAAATAATTGGATAAAACTAAAGAATTAATTTATTTCTTTAAGTTGTTCGTAAAATATGGCATTACCAAAAAAAATATTATTTGCTGGTGGCTCACATGCTGATATACCTCAAATACTTGAAGCTAAAAAAAGACAGCTCCAAGTCTTCACAGTGGGAAATTCCAAAAAAGACAAAGGACACAGTTTTGCCGATAAAAATTTCTTTTTAGACTATTCAGATAAAAATAAAATTTTAGAGCTCGCAAAAAAATTAAAAATTGATTTCATTATTTCATCTGCAAATGATTTCTCACACCTAACAGCATCTTACGTAGCTAGTGAATTAAATCTACCTGGTTATGATCCGATCAATACAAATGAAATAATTCATTATAAAGATAAATTTAAGTCATTTTGTGAAAAAAATAACTTACCTGTTGCTAAACAATATAATGAATCGAAAATTAATGAACTCTCTGAAAAAGATTTTCCAATTATAACAAAACCAACTGATTTAACGGGCGGAAAAGGCATGTCTATTTCCTCAAATACCAATGAACTAAAAAAATCTATTGAATTTGCAAGAAAAGCTAGCAGAAGTAAAAAAATTGTAATCGAAAAATTTATAAATGGATCAAATCATGCAATGTGTTCAATCGTCAAAAATGGAAGAATTGAGTTCTACTTCTTTGATAATGAACACTATTATTTGAACAATTTTTTAGTTTCAGGGGCTAGCTCACATTCAATTATTCCCCATAAAATTCAATTAAAAATTTTAAATGATATTAAAAAAATTATATCAATTTTATCCTTAGTTGACGGTATTCTACATTTACAATTCAAATTTAATAATGGTGAATATTATTTTCTAGAAATCTGTAGAAGACCACCTGGTGACTTGTACACCAAATTTGTTACTCTTGCTACCGGAGTAAATATACCCCTAATTATTCTCAATTCATTTACAGATTACGATTATCCAACCTCTGAGCTAAGAAGAAATCAAAAAGAAAAATTTGTTCTAAGACATTGTTTAATGTCAAATCAATCTGGTAAAATTGATAATATTTATTTTGATAACGAGATAAAAAAAAACATTACCGAAAAGTTTGATTTCCTAAATTCAGGTGATCAAATATCTGACCATATGACGGAAAAGTTATCCATATTTTTTTTAGAATTTTCTAGTAAGCAAGAAATGGATAAAAATATTTCCTTAATTAATGAAAAAATAATCATTAATTTTAGATAAGTGAATTTATTTAATTTTAAACACAATTATGTCCTATTTTATCTCATCATATTTCTATTTGGTTTAGCAATTTCATACTTAAATTACTCACTTAAATTAAGTGGGGATGAGATAAGCTATTATAAATTAGCTGTATCTAACGATGTAGATATACTTGAGAAGAATTGGCACCTACCTGGTTTTCACTTTTTTTTAAAAACATTATCTGTATTTTCTATTATTGAATTTTATTATTTCAGAATTTTTATCACAATAATTAACTTTTCATTAATAATTCTTATAGCTTTTCTTTTAGGTAAGTATTTTAAGGTTAATAAATTTTTATTTACTTTTTTATTATTTATATCTCCGACATTCACCTTTTACCTGGTAAGTTCATTATGGGCTGATATTTTTTCATCACTTTTATTTTCATTGGCATTAATATTTTTATTCATTTATTTAACTAAATTGAAAAAAAATCATTTTCTGTATTTCTGTATTTTTTTATTTGCATTTTCTACTTTATTAAGGCCTCAATATACTTTATTTATATTATTAATTGGATTTATTCTGTTTATAAAAATTATTTCCTCGAATAATATTAGAAAAAAATTAAAAAAATCTATTGTTCTTATAATCGCTAATTTTTTTATATTTCTTCCCATATTAGTTGTTACATTGATCAATTACTTTTCTTATGATATCTTTTTTCCTTTTATTAGTCCTGCACTTGTAAAACTATTCCATTTTCCGACGTTATCTTTTATTGACACTATTGAGTCGCAATTTGACTCCTTTAATCTTTATGGCATTCATTTATTTATTGAAAACTATTCTCTGGAAAACAATTTAACATTTGGCGAGTCTGCTAGACATCTAAATAAAATTTATACGTTGGATATTTCTTATGTTGACTGGGTATTAAGTAATAGTTTTGAGGCTTTTAAAATATATTTTTGGACAGCAAAGCAAGTATTTATTGATAGATATATTCAATTTATCTGCTGGGGGGAAGCTGTATGCTTTCAAAGAGACAATAAGAATCTACTATATTTGTTAGAAGCCTTTGCAAGAATAATTTATTTATTAATGTTGTTATACACAATAATTTCAATCTTCTTTCAAAAAAATAACGTGCCAAAATATATTATTACTATGATGGTGCTAATTATTGTTTCATACGTTTATTTACTTTGCTTTAATGGTATAGGTTTACCACACGGCAGGCATTTTTTTGAATTTCAAGCATTAATTATAATATTTTTTTGTATTTTGATGTCTCAAAAAGATTAAACCTATTTTAATACAACTAACCTGCATACAATTCTATTCACTAATATTAAATTATAATATATACACATTGATTAATAAGATTTTTACGCGGGGTGGAGCAGTTTGGTAGCTCGTCAGGCTCATAACCTGAAGGTCGTAGGTTCAAATCCTACCCCCGCAACCAATTGAAATTTTATTTTAATTATATGACAACGAAATTTAAAAATATAGCTGTTTTTGGTTTGGGTTATGTTGGCCTTTCAATGATGTTGCTGATTTCTAAAAAATATAAAGTTAAAGGAATTGATATTGACAAAAATAAAATAGATAAATTGAAAAAGGGAATCCCAACAATTAACGAGCCTGAAGTATCTTATTATCTATCAAAGTATTCTTCTAATTTAAGTTTTTTTAACACTATAACAAAGGACATTCATAATAGTGATATATTCATACTATGCACCCCAACGAATTATGATGAAAAAAAATTTACATTTGATACTTCAAGTCTTGATAAAACTATTCGTAAAATAAACAGTATCAATAATGATGCAAGAATAGTGATTAAATCAACAGTACCAATTGGTTATACGGCACAATTAGAGAAAAAATATAAGTCTAATGAAATTATTTTTTCTCCTGAGTTTTTAACAGAAGGAAAATCTCTTTATGATAATTTATATCCTTCAAGAATTATTGTAGGAGGTCAGACAGAATTTGCTAAGTCATTTTCAAGATTATTATGTGACCTTGCTAAAAAGAAATCTGTTAGCACAATGCTTACTTCCTCCACCGAAGCTGAGTCTATAAAGTTATTCTCAAATGCATTTTTAGCCTTACGAGTTGCATATTTCAATGAACTTGATAGTTTTACAATAGAAAACAATTTAAATACGAAAAATATAATTAAAGGCATTGGATTAGATCCAAGAATTGGTAATTATTATAATAATCCTTCCTTTGGCTACGGTGGTTATTGTTTGCCAAAAGACACAAAGCAACTTCTCTCTGATTATAAAAGAGTTCCAAATGAAATTATCAAATCAATTATAAAATCTAACGAGACAAGAAAGGCTTATGTAGCACAACAAATATCTAAATTTAATAAAATTGGAATATATCGTTTAATTATGAAATCGAAATCAGAAAATTTTAGAGATTCTAGTGTTGTTGATGTGATTAAAATTTTGAATAGAGAAAATAAAAAAGTAATAATCTACGAGCCCCTATATGCTGGTAAAACATTTATGGGAAATAAAGTAATAAATAATCTAAAACAATTTAAGAAAAACTGTGAAATAGTATTAGCAAATCGTAAAGATAAATCAATAAACGATGTTAATTCAAAAGTTTTTACAAGAGATATTTTTGAAGCAAATTAATGAATAATTATAAAATTGCGATATTAATGGCTACATACAATGGGGAGTTATATTTACAAGAACAACTTAAATCGATTAAAAATCAAACACTAACGAACTGGGATTTGTGGGTTTCAGATGATGATTCTACTGACAACACTCTAAGTATCCTAGAGGAATTTAAAAAGGAAGTGTCAACCAATAATAAAGTTTATATAGTCCGGGGGCCAAAAAAAGGAAGTAACTCTAATTTTTGGTCAATGGTTTTGAATAAAGATATTAAAGCTGACTATTTTGCCTTTGCTGATCAAGATGATATTTGGTATGAAGATAAACTCGAAAAAGGATTAAGCTCAATTTTAGAAAAAAATATTCCTCTGTCATTATATTGCGCACGAACAGAGATAGTAAATAAAGAAGGGGAGTTTCAATTTTATTCACCACTATTTAAGTTAAAACCATCTTTTTTAAATGCCCTAGTTCAAAGTTTGGCAGGAGGAAATACTATGATATTTTCAAATCATTTAAGAGAATATCTAATGTTTATAGGACTAGATAATCAAATTATAGCACATGATTGGTTAATATATCAGATTGCATGTGGAGTAGGTAGTGAAATAATTTATGATCCCATTCCTAAAGTTAAATATCGTCAACATGATAAAAACCTTATCGGTAGTAATATAGGGTTTTTTTCTAGAATGAATAGAATTTATAAGCTCTTAAATGGAAGCTTTAAAAATTGGAATGACTGCAACCTCAAGATATTATACATACTATATGATCAATTTACCGACGAATCAAAAAAACATGTAAAATACTTTGAAAAGATGAGGTCAAACTATTTTTTTAAATTAAAAAATCTTTTTAATGTTCGTATATATAGACAAACTTTTCTTGGAAACATAGCCTTGATTATTTCAATTTATATTAATAGGTTATAGAATGACGATCTTAGTTACAGGTGGGGCTGGTTTTATAGGGAGTAATTTTATTCATCATTATATAAGTAATTTTGATGAGGATATTATTAACCTTGATAAATTAACCTATGCTGGCAATCCAAAAAACTTAACTGAAATAGAAAAAATAGATTTGTATTCATTTGTTCATGGATCAATTTGTGACCAAGAACTAGTAGCAAGAATATTTAAGGAAAAAAGAGTCAAATATATAATAAACTTTGCAGCTGAAAGCCATGTAGACAGAAGTATTCATGGCCCTGGTGAGTTTATTCAAACCAATATAGTTGGGACTTTTAATCTACTTGATTGTGCAACCAAATATTATAATTCACTCTCTGAGAATCTTGCGAAAGATTTTAGATTTCTTCATGTCTCAACAGACGAAGTGTATGGAACACTTGATCATGACGAAGAACCGTTTAATGAATTAAATCAATTTAAGCCAAATAGTCCGTACGCTGCTAGCAAAGCGTCCAGCGATCATTTAGTTAGAGCTTATAATAAAACTTATGGTCTTCCGACTCTAATAACAAATTGTAGTAATAATTATGGACCTTATCAGTTTCCTGAAAAGTTAATTCCATTAATTATTAATAATGCCCTTAAAAGAGAAAAAATTCCAATTTATGGTGATGGTAATCAGATAAGAGATTGGCTGCATGTTAGAGATCATTGTGACGCAATTACAGCTGTGTTAAAAAAAGGCAGAGTAGGGGAAACATACAATGTTGGAGGACTTAATGAAAAAACAAACCTTGAGGTTGTTAATAAAATTTGTGAGATTTTAGATGAATTGCAACCTAGCAAAGAGGGTTCTTATGCTAATCTTATAACGTATGTAAAAGATAGGCCGGGCCATGACCGAAGGTACGCAATTGATGCAAGTAAAATAAATTATGAATTAGATTGGAAACCTAATATCTTATTTCATGAAGGAATATATGAAACTGTTAAGTGGTACTTAGATAATCAAATGTGGATTAAAGATGTCATAAGTGGTGAGTACAAAAGCTGGATACAAAAGAATTATTCAAGTTGATAATGAGTAATAATATTATTAGAATTTTAAGACCAGAACACCTAATCATAATTTTTCCTATTATCATTTGTATTTACGCGGCTGTAATAATTCTAAAATTTCCAGTTGATATGGTTCTAAATGACGAAATATATCTATTATTGGACATACGAATTAACAATTTTATTCTTGATTGGAATGAATTTTGGAAAGATAAAGCGGGAACCAGATGGCCGTTATATAAGTTACTATTTTCTTTAAGTGCTAATAATGGATGGAATCATGGTTTTTTTCTTTTTAGTGGCTTTGCTTCGATTCTAATTTTTTTCGGAACCATTTTTTATATCATCAGAAAAGATAAAATAAATTTTTATTATGGTATCCCTTTTATATTCTCTCTTTTCATTTTAATAAGACCAAGCTCTTTTTATATAAACTTTCATAGTTTGATTTCAGAGAGAATGTTTGAATTATATCTTATTTTTTCAATATGCATGCTGACCATATATTTTTATGATAAAGAAAAAAAAATAATATCATTAGCTCTTTTGGTATTATCTGCATTTTTGGTGCTACTTACAGGTCATGCATACGGAGTTGGAATTATCATGGCAATAATACCTACTTTATTACTTTGTTATAAAATTAAATCAAATTTACTCTATATTATTTTAGCAATACTTATCTTTATCATCACATTTAAAGTATACTCTGATGGTATATCCATTATTGCACAAAATAATATTTTTGATTTTTTTCATATATGGAAGAACCCAGCGTGGTTAATTTATTTTTTCATAACCCCTTTTTCAGATTTATCTTCAATCGGAAACCTTAAAACTAATTTTTTAGAATTCTTAGTAATTGGCTTTCTTGTCTTCATACCTTTATCAATTTGGGTATTCTTAAAAAGAAATGAATCAATATTCATGCGATATAGTTTTTTTAGCTTATGTTGCTTCATTTTTGCTGGAGGGATATTGTATGTTGGTGAATCCCCAACATTGTCTAAATGTCCAGATCTTCAGTGTTTATCAAGTAAAATGCACTTCAGGTTTATACTAGTTCCGTTTGGGACAATGATTGTCGGTTTCGGGCTATTACACTTGAGTCTAAAAAAATATTCCAAAAATATTTCACTTGGTTTTCTTCGTTTCACTATTCTTTTGTTTTTATTATATCTGGCAACTGTATCGACACAGAAAGAAATGTTAAAATTTGAGAAAGCTGTTGAAAAACGTCATATATTATCAGATGCACTTAACAGCGGTGAAAATGAAGAATTTGAAAAATTGCCTTGTTGGAGAAAGATTGGCTATTGGAGAGCAATGGATGACAAGCTTTGTTCAGCATTGGTTGAAACATATTCTATGATTAAAAATGACGAGGCAAACATCAAAATAGATATATTCTCTGTATCTCCGGTAGAGAGGCAGACATTGTGGCCAGGTTAAATTTGTTTAAGAGCCTTTTCAAAAATATTAAAGATCTTTTTTTGGTGTTTTTCTATCCCAACCCATAGGGGCATCCTAAGAAGTCTGGATGAAATATTATCAGTAACGTTCATTTTGCCATTTACCTTTCCATATCTTTTTCCTGCAGGTGAGGAATGTAATGGAATATAATGAAACACACAGTTTACTCCCATTTTAAAAGTCAGATTCATAAAATCATTTCTTTTATTTTCATTTTCAAATAAAACGTAATACATGTGCGCATTGTGAGTATTATAACTCGGAAGTATTTGAAGCTCGAGTTTGAAAGTTTCTCTGACTTTTTTAAAAAAAGAGTTATACTTATTCCAGATCTTTATCCTCTTTCGCGTCAATACTTTTGATTTCTGAAGTTGAGCAAATAGAAAAGCTGCATTTATTTCACCTGGCAAAAAAGATGAACCTTTATCTACCCAGGTATACTTATCAACTTTGCCTGAAAGAAACTGGTTTCGATTTGTTCCTTTTTCTCTGATATGTTGAGCTCTTTCGAATAGTTCTTCATTATTGATTAATAATGCTCCCCCTTCACCACAAGTAATATTTTTTGTCTCATGAAAACTAAAACAGCCTAAATCGCCAATGGTACCTAAATATTTGTCCTTATATTTTGATAAAATACATTGCGCTGCATCTTCTACAATTGCAATTTTATACTTCTTTGCAATTGATAATATTTTTTTCATCTCTGAACTCACGCCAGCATAATGTACAACTACTATAGCTTTTGTTTTTTTGTTTATTGCACTTTCAATTTTTTTTTCATCTATACATAAAGTATGTGGATTAATATCAACAAATACTGGAGTTGCTCCTCTCATTACAAATGCATTTGCAGTAGATACAAAAGTATAAGATGGCATAATAACTTCATCCCCATTTTTTATATCGAGCAGTATTGCTGACATTTCTAAAGCAGCTGTTGCCGAATGTGTTAGTAAAGCATTCTTTGCATTTAGATTTTTCTTAAGCCATTCATGGCATTTTACGGTGTAGTATCCATCCCCAGACAATTTTCCTTTATCATAAGCATTTTTAATATACTTAAACTCGTTACCTGCTAGGACTGCTTTATTGAATGGTATCATTTTAAAAAAACTTTTTAATATTAATTAATACTTTCTTTATTTACTTTTCTTGCTAAGCCAATATAGACAATTAAGTATAGAAAACAAAGAATAAAAAATGTATTTAGATTTCCAAAATAGTTCATAATAATATTTGTAAACAAAAGCACAATCGTGATTGAAAATAAGATAATTAACGAGACCAATGAATTTAAATTATCAGTAAAAAATTTATTTTGAGTATTTTTAAATTGATTTGCTACAAGCCTATATACTAGTGAATGCAGGTGCAAAAAATCTGGATTCAAAGGATTTGATTTGTTAATTAATCTTCTCCAAAATGTAAAAAAAATTTCCATAAATGGGTAAAAAATTATACAGGCAATTTTTGTCGCAATGATAATTTCTTTATTTGCTAAATATATAGACATTACTCCAATAAAGAAGCCACAAAAATATGCACCACCATCTCCAATAATTATATTTCCAATGAAAAAATTAAAAATAAAAAGAATAATACAAATAATTAAAAAACAATTCAAAATTTTTAATATTTCAGTATTTGAGGAGTCAATATTTAAAATAAAGTTTATTACAATAAGAATTGAAACCCCTAAGGCAAGCCCATTAATTCCGTCAATAAAATTAAAACCGTTTACTAAAAACATTAGCCCAAGGATTGAAAATAATATTGATATAAATTTATATTTTACAATGAATTCGTTTAATAAACTGTGATGAAAATTTTCGATGGTTAAATCATTATATAACACATAAAAAGAAATGATTATTAATAAATAGAAAAATCTTTGAGTACTGTTCACGAGGATTTCAGTGTCTCCAAGTAGTCCAAAAAGTAATAGTAAATATGAGAAAAAAATAAAAAATATCATAAAATTATTATCAATCTCGGGCACCACAAGTAGTAAAGTAATAAATGTAACACCTCCAATAGAAATTAGCTTTTTCGAATGAATTTTTCTATTATCAGCTTTAGGCTCATCGGTGAAAAGTCGAAATTTGTAAAGATAATTTACTAACAATAAAATAATAAATACTGAAAGAAATGAAATATTAATGTATAACATAATTTATTTATAAATTATTTTTATATTAAATTAAAATCTTATAAACACAATTTTGATAATATTACTTATTATATTGAAAATAAAAATTTAAATTTTTTTTTAACCCTAAAATATTAATTATTTCTATGCGAATTATTTTATTTGGTAAAACTGGTCAGGTTGGCACTAGTTTAATAAAAAAATTATCAAAACATAAAGAAATATATGTTTATGGACGAGATGAATGTAATTTTGAAAATCCAGACAGTATTGTAGAAGTATTAAATAAAATTAAACCTAGTATAATTATTAACGCAGCAGCATATACTAACGTAGACAAAGCAGAGGATGAAAAAAAACGATGTGATATTATAAATAATAAAACAGTGGGAGAAATTGCAGATTTCTCAAAGCACAATAACTCACTATTTATTCATTTTTCAACTGATTATGTTTTTTCTGGTTTATCAAATAAGTTGTATGTTGAAACTGATGAAACTAATCCAATAAATACATATGGACAAACAAAACTTTTAGGTGAGAAAGCAATTTTAAATTCAGGATGCAAATATTATATTTTAAGAACCAGTTGGGTTGTATCAAGAAATGGAAAAAGCTTTATTAGTAAAATGATTGAACTATTTAGTACAAAGAGACTAATTAATGTAGTTGATGACCAGATAGGAATACCTACTACTTCAGATTTTATTTCAGATATTGTAATTAAGTTAATAGATGTTGATTACGTGCAAAGTGAAATTTTTAATCTAACTCCCAATGGAGAAACTAGTTGGTACAAATTTGCGGTGTATTTATATGATCATATCAATAAGACAAATAAAAATGTAGCTAGGGTATCAATAGAGCCTATTTTAAGTGTGAACTATCCTACACCAGCTAAAAGGCCAAAAAATTCAAGATTAGACTCTTCAAAAATACAAAAATTTCTTGGTATACAATTTTATAATTGGACAAAGTATATTGACGAAATTATTGATTAATAAAATATAATGGAGTAATTATACAGGTATTTTAATCTAGCTGTTTATTAAGATTTAATAACTGGTATTAAACAAACTATTTTTAAACAATATTGCCTATAAATTATGTCTCTATCTAGAAAAGGTTTACTTCTCGCAGGCGGTTCGGGCACTAGATTATCTCCTATTACGAATGTAATAAGTAAACAACTCTTACCAATATATGACAAACCAATGGTTTACTACCCATTATCAATACTTATGTTGGCAGATATAAAAGATATCGCCATCATAAGTACTCCAAGAGATATTCCATTATATAAAACATTGTTAGGTGATGGTTCAAAATGGGGATTGAATTTAGAATACATAATTCAAGAAAAACCTGATGGGCTAGCCCAAGCATTTATTTTGGGAGAAAAGTTTATAAATAATGATGCATCTTGCTTGGTACTAGGAGATAATATTTTTTATGGCCATAATCTTTTAAATCTAATTACCTCAGCGAATAATAGTTTAAATGGGGCAACTATCTTTGGTTATCGTGTAAATGATCCTGAAAGATATGGTGTTATTGAAATGGATCACTCAAGAAATGTTATTAGTCTTGAAGAAAAACCAAAAACTCCAAAAAGTAACTATGCTGCCGTAGGGTTATATTTTTATGATAAAAATGTAAGTGATTACGCTAAAAGCCTTAATCTGTCCTCAAGAGGTGAACTTGAGATAACAGATTTGAATAGAGTTTACCTTAAAAAAAAAGAATTAAAAGTTGAGATTATGGATAGGGGATATGCTTGGCTTGATACTGGAACTTGCGAATCTTTGATCGAGGCAAGTCAATTTGTGCAAACAATTGAAAAAAGACAAGGCCTTAAAATTGCGTGTTTAGAGGAAATAGCAATTTTTAAAAAGTGGAAAACATATGATGAAATTATTAATGAGTTAGATAATAAAAATTCAGAATACTCAAAATATATTTTAAGTCTAAAATATTAGGCATTAACATTATGAATATAAAGAAGTCTCAAATATTTGGAAATTCAATTATTCTTTACACTCCAAAAAAATACTCTGACTCCCGAGGTTATTTTGAAGAAACTTTCAATAAAAGTGTATTATCTGAAAAGCTTAATATTAATTTTGAAGTAGTTCAAGAAAACCATTCCTTCTCAAGAAAAGGTGTTCTTAGAGGCTTGCACACTCAAGTTCCTCCAGATGAACAGGCAAAAATAGTCTCAGTTAAGAAAGGGAAGATACAGGATGTTGTACTTGACATTAGAAAAGGGTCAAAAACTTTTGGAATGTTTGAGACGTATGTTCTATCGGATGAAAACAATAATCAATTATATATTTCCCAGGGATTTGCTCATGGATTTCTAACATGTTCTAATGAAGCTGATATTTACTATAAGGTAAACGCTCAATATAATCCTGATTCTGAAGTGACAATTAAATTTGACGATCCTGGACTTAAAATTACTTGGAAAGAAGAGGTAATTTCAATCTCAGAAAAAGATAGACATGGAATAAGTCTGTCAGAATATGTTAGAAGATTTCACTAGTATAAATTTATATGAGTATTTTAAAAAAAATTATAAAATCAATTTTTAATTTATTTGGTCTAGAAATAATGACCTTAAAAAGTATACAAAAACTCCTTGAACGATCTAACAAAAAATACATTAAACAGTCAATAAAAGAACTTGAAAGAAACTTAAACAATCAAATCAAAAAAGATCTAAAACAAGAATTAGTTGTTGTCGCAGATAAACTAATCAGAACTAATAAAAGCATACTTAGAAAGAAAAATCTATCTTACGAAAGTGGAAAGTTTATTACTTCTGATTTCACAAAGCCATATTATGCTTATACTGCCTACCATGCTATTAAGTTAGCAAGCAAACTTGGACATAAAAAAGTAAGCTTAATAGAGTTTGGTGTAGCTGGGGGAAGAGGACTAGTTTGTTTAGAGAGAGTCTGCGAACAACTGGAGAAAATTTTTAATATTGAAATTGAA
>MDTB01195138.1_pt1 | contig 18000 bp, 18 predicted proteins | sample 811161 | NCBI WGS metagenome assembly MDTB01 (sample SAMN05326650, study PRJNA326480) | marine metagenome | isolation source: seawater | place: Mediterranean Sea | collected 2009
GAACTTAAAGATATTAATGATGCGCGTATTCTTGCTCTTTTAGGTGATAGTGTAACAACAGATCATATATCGCCCGCCGGAAGTATTAAAGAAGATAGTCCAGCTGGGCTTTACTTAAATAAAAGACAAGTTAATTCAAAAAATTTTAATTCTTATGGCTCCCGCAGAGGTAATCATGAAATAATGATGAGGGGGACATTTGCTAATATAAGAATTAAAAATGAAATATTACCAGGAACTGAAGGAGGTTTTACTAAGTCATTTGTATCACATCAATCAATGTCTATTTATGATGCGTCCCAAGAATATATAAAACAAAAAATTGACACCGTTGTTTTAGCTGGCAAAGAATATGGAACAGGCTCCTCTAGAGATTGGGCAGCAAAAGGTACAAGATTACTAGGAGTAAAAGCTGTAATTGCCGAGAGTTTTGAGAGAATACACAGATCAAATTTAATTGGTATGGGCGTCCTACCACTAGAATTTTTAGATAATCATAACAGAAAAAGTCTAGATATTAATGGAGACGAAAAAATTTCAATATTAGGTATTTCTGATCTAATTCCCAATAAAATGTTAAAATGTAAAATTGTTGGTAAAAGAGTTATAGAAATTAATTTAAAATGCAGAATAGATACAAATAAAGAACTTGATTATTTTAAAGCGGGAGGAATTTTAAATTACGTTCTAAATGAAATTATTTCAAAAGCTGCATAAAAGAAATGCAAAGCAATGACGCAGATATCTTAGCTATACTTGGGCCAACAAATACTGGCAAAACATATTTAGCTTTTGAGAAGTTGCTATCATATTCATCAGGAATATTTGGATTTCCTCTTAGGTTATTAGCAAGAGAAAATTATGATAAAGCTGTAAAAAAAATTGGATTAAATAATGTAGCCCTTTTAACAGGAGAGGAGAAAATTGTTCCTAAAGAAGCAAAATATTTTTTTTGTACAGTTGAATCTATGCCAATTAATAAAACTGTGGACTGTGTCATTATTGATGAGGTACAATTAGCTTCAGATAGTGAGCGAGGGCATATATTTACTGACAGGATTTTGAATTCAAGAGGTACTTATTTGACAATTTTTTTAGGATCAAAAACAATTCAAAATATTCTGAGAAAATTATTTCCTAATATAAAAATAAAAGAACTAGAACGATTTTCTACATTATCTTATCAGCCTAAACAAAATCTTTCAAAATTAAAACCAAGATCTGCAATAATTGCTTTTAATATTAATAAAGTATATGAAATTGCTGAAAAAATTAGAACTCATAAAGGAGGTGCAGCTGTTGTTTTAGGCTCTTTAAGTCCTCGAACTAGAAATGCCCAAGTAGATGTTTATGAAAATAATAAAGTTGATTACCTTGTTGCAACTGATGCAATTGGAATGGGACTTAATTTAAATATTGATCATGTTTGTTTTACCTCTCTCGAAAAATTTGATGGAAGATACAATCGTAATTTGTATGCAAATGAAATTGGACAAATAGCTGGACGAGCAGGGAGATATAAGAATGATGGAACTTTTGGCTATACAAAAGATGCCGGTGCATTAGATCCGTTGATAATAAAATCAATCGAAACACATAGCTATGATCAGATACAAAAAATATACTGGAGAAATTCAAATTTAGATTTTTCTTCAATAAAAGAAGTTATTAGTTCTTTAAAACAATTTCCAAGACAAAATTTTTTTATTCATAAAAAAAATGCAGCTGATGAAATTAATTTTAGAAGTTTAATTGAAGATACTGATATTAGCTTATATCTTACAAATTCCTCTAACATAAGTTTATTATGGGATATTTGTAGAATACCAGACTTTGAAAAAATATTTAATGACAACTATTTAATTTTTTTAAAAAATATTTTTATAACAATATTAAAAAATAATAATAAGATACCCGAAGATTGGATGAACAATAAAATAACCAAATTGGAAAACATTAGTGGAGGAATACCAGAATTATCAATGAAAATTTCACAAATAAGAACTTGGACTTACATATCAAACCATCATAATTGGTTAGACAATCCAGTTTATTGGCAGGAAAAGACTCAACAAATTGAGAATGACTTGTCAGACAACCTGCATTTAAGATTAACAAATAAATTTATAGACGCCTCTTCAAAATATTTTATAAATTCTTCAGATCTCAGAAATATCGAAAATATTGAAATAAATCAAAATAATGAAGTTATTCTGGATGGTGTAAAGTACGGATTTATCAGGGGTTTTGATATCAAATTTGATAAAAAAATATTTTCCCACTCACTATTTTTGCTAAGTCATGTTAGAAAATCAACTAGAAACATGATTGAAGAAAAAATTGATAATTTTTTAAATGCTCCTAATGACTCTTTAAGTTTTGAAGATATTTGTAATAAAAAACTAGGAGAAAATACATACATATATTGGGGAGAAGACGCTATTGGTAAAATTCTAAAAGGGCCAAAAATATATTCTCCAATAGCTGAAGCATTAAATTCAGAATTCTTATCATCTGAAAAAAAATTATTAATTTCTGCAAAACTTCAAAGTTGGATTGATAATGAAATTGATACTCTTTTAAAACCAATTAGAGAAAAGATAGGCGATAAAATTCATCCACAAGTAAGAGCGGTTGCATTTAATTGTTTTGAAAACCTTGGAACATTCCCTGTTCAAGATTTTAGAGATTTTATTAAAAATATCGATAATGATGCAAAATTACAATTATCTAAACTAGGAATTCGAGTTGGAGCAAAATATTTCTTTATGCCCAATCTTATGAAAAAAAAACAAATTGAGTTAAACGCATTGTTGTGGAAAGTTTTCAATAAATATAAGTTTAATGATTTTTTACCCTTACCAAAAGATGGGAGGGTTTCTTTTAATGTTGAAATTTCAATTCCACCGAGTTATTGGCATGCAATTGGTTACATATATTTAAATAATTTTGCATTTAGAATTGATGTGTTTGAAAAAATTTTTTATTTAGCAAGAAAAAAAATTAAATATGGACCTTTTCTCGAATCATCTGATTTAATGAATCCCATTGGATGTAACAGTAATCAATTAAAAGATATTCTTAATTTTTGTGGTTATGACTCGATTATAATGAATGATGCAAGAAAATTATATTTTTTTAAACTTAAAAATAATGAAATAAAGAAAAAAAATAATAAAAATGTAAAAAAAATTAAAAAACAAAAAAAAACTAAATCAAAAGTTAAAACTGATCCTAATTCACCCTTTGCAGTTTTAGAGAAACTTCTTTAGAATAAGTATATTTGAAAGGTAAATTTGTTAAAAAAACTTAAAAATTTTTTCGATAGCGAAACAAATACTGATAATAAAAGTAATGAAAACTTAGAATTATTATGTGGCCTAATGATTGAGGCAGCAAATATTGATGGTATAATTGAACAATCAGAAATTGATAAAATTTATTCTATATTAGTTGATGTGTTTAAGGAAAATCACGATGAAGCTAAAATTTATATTAAAAAAGCAATTGATAATAGAGATAATAGTAAATCTTTATTTTATTATACCTCTAAATTAAATAAAGAATTCCCTGAAAGTAAAAAATTATTATTAATAGAAACATTATGGGAAGTGGTTTTATCTGATGGAAAAATTCACGAGTATGAGTCCAGTTTGATAAGAAGATTATCAGGTTTATTATATATTTCTGATGTTAATTCTGGAAATGCAAGGCAAAGAGCTTTAAATAAACTTAAGAATAAATAATGACCTACGTTGTTGATGAAAAATGTATTAAATGTAAGCACATGGATTGTGTTGAAGTATGCCCTGTCGATTGTTTTTATGAAGGAGAAAATATGCTAGTTATTCACCCTGATGAATGTATTGATTGTGGAGTTTGTGAGCCAGAATGCCCTGTTGATGCAATACTTTCTGATACTGAAGAGGGTACTGAAAAATGGGTTGAAATAAATAGAAAATACTCGGAATTATGGCCTAATATAAGTGAAAAGAAAGAGGCGCCAACTGATGCAGAGGAGTGGCAAAATGTTGAGAATAAATTTGAAAAGCATTTTAGTGAAAAACCTGGGAAATAAATGAATAGTAAAAAAAACACTGATCTAAAAATAGGGGAAGTTGTTGTTTACCCTAAACATGGAGTTGGAGAAATTATAAAAATTGAGCAAATGGAAGTATCAAGCATAAAAACTAAATTTTATGTTGTTAAAATGGAACAATCTAAACTTATTATTAGAGTTCCTCTTGATAAAAGAGAAGATGTTGGTCTTAGAAAAATATCTTCAAAAAAAATTATTGAGGAAGTATTTGAAACACTAAAATTGAAACCAAAAATAAGAAGAATTATGTGGAGTAGAAGAGCTCAAGAGTATGAAACAAAAATTTTTTCAGGCGACCCAATTAAAATTTCTGAAGTTGTAAGAGATTTATTCAGAAAAAATACTCAAGCTGAACAATCTTATAGTGAAAGGCAAATGTTCCAAGTAGCTATAGAACGTTTAGCACGAGAGGTTGCGGCAGTAGAAAAGACGGATTATTTTCAGTCCACTGAAAAAATTGAGTCTGTTCTTAACAAAAAGTAATAAATTGGAAAAAGAGAGTAATTTCGTTGAATTAAGTAGTGCTTCAAGAATATGGGCAATAGGCTCTATACACTCTAACTTAAAATCATTTAATTCAATTAAAGAATTAATAATTAATAATTTTAAAAAACAAGACAAGCTTATTTTTTTAGGAAATGCAGTTGGGTTAGGACTCAGCTCAAAGGAGACTCTAAATAGTATACTAGATTTAAGATTAATCTTAATGGCAAAATTTAAAATTAAACCAAAAGAAATTATATTTTTAAGAGGTGCTCAAGAAGAAATGTTTAATAAATTGCTACAACTACATATTGCACCTAATCCAGTTGAAATTATAAAATGGATGTTTGAGCACGGAGTTGATAAAACTATAAATTCCTATGGTTTTTCAAATGAAGAAGTTTTTAGTGTTGCTTCATCTGGCACACTAAAAATAAGCAAATGGACTTCAAAACTTAATCAAGCTTTAATAAATCATCCAGGTCACAAAGAATATTTTTTAAATCTTAAGCATGCTGCATATTCAATTTCAAAAAAAATATTATTCGTTAACAGGGGAGTAGATGTAACAAGACCATTGTCGGCTCAAAATGATTGTTTTTGGTGGGGTTACCATAATTTTTCAAAAATAGATGCTCCTTATAATACTTTTATAAGAATTGTTAGAGGGTACCAATCAATGCATGTAAATGAGTTAGAACAATCAAAATATAGAGTAGTATGCACACTGTTTAAACAACCTTTAACAAACAACACTATTTATGCAGGTATTTTTACAGAAAATGGAGAAATATTAGAATTATTTGAATCAAATTGATCCAAAATCATATTGAAACGTATAATATAGTATGAATTTTAAAAATATTAAATTTTCTAACAATCTAATTGAACACTCTAAAAAAGCTGTAATCTTAGAAAAAAGTGAAGAGTTCGAACTTATTAATGATTGGAGAGACAACAGAAATCCAATTGCTCTTCAAAAAATACTAAATTCATATCTTAGACTGGCAATATCTTATGCAAGGAAATACTCAAGCTATGGCTTGGCTATTGATGATTTAATTCATGAGGGCGTATTGGGTATAATGCATGCATTAGACAAATTTGACACTTCAAGAGACTTTAGACTTTCTACATATGCTTCATGGTGGATAAGAGCTTCGATACAAGATTATATTTTAAAAAATTGGTCAGTAGTTAGAACAGGCTCAACTGCGTCTCAAAAAGCTCTTTTTTTTAACTTAAAAAAAATTAAACAAAAGATAAACGATGTTTCAAGAGAGTTCATGGGACAAAACGAAATTAATACAGTATCTGATATGCTTAAAGTAAAATCTATAGAAGTGCAGAATATGGAGTCAAGACTAACGAGTGGTGATTTGCACTTAAACCAAAAAGTTGATAATGAATCTGAAAACGATTTAATGTCTTTACTTGCCGATGAGAGGAAGAACCCTGAGGAAGTTTATCAAGATTTTAATGATCAAACCATTAAGAAAGACTATATTAATTCTGCCATAGATACTCTTAATGATAGAGAAAAAACAATAATTCGTCTTAGAAAATTTAAAGAAAAAAGCATTACACTAGATGAGCTTGGGCAAATATTAAAAATTAGTAAAGAACGAGTTCGTCAAATTGAAACTAAAGCACTAGAAAAACTAAAAAAGGCGCTATTGGATATTTCTCAACAAGATAAAGAATTTTTTATTTGATACTTAACAAATAATAAATAAGATAAAATCGTGAGATTATTTTTCATCATTTTAATAATAAATACATTTTTATCAAATAATGTATTCTCAAAAGGATTAGATGTTTTTGGTTTTGGTATTTATGATATAAAGTTTGACTCAAGTCCTAAAAATCAAACTACTGACTTTCGATATGAAAGACGTTTTGATAAAACACTTTTGGATATTGGTCCCGAAGAAGATAACTTTTTCTTTCTTAAACCTTTTGTTGGTTTTGAGTTTACAGGAGACTCAGCATCATATTTCTTAACAGGAATATATTTAGAAGATAATGTTGGCCAGCTTTTTACAGGAAAAAAAAATGATTTTACTTTCACACCTAGTTTTGGTGCAGGTTATTATAATGATGGAGACGGTAAAAAGCTTGGATATGAAATTGAATTTAGAACATCTTTAGAAATTAGTTATAAACTAGAAAATAATAATAAAATTGGTTTATCATTTAGTCATATTTCTAATGCTAATTTAGGAGATAAAAATCCTGGAGTAGAAGTATTAAGTATCTCTTACCAAATTCCATATTAACTTAATTTAAATAAGTTCTTTTTTCTTTTATAAAATCTAAAAATATATTTTCTATAGATGTTAAATTACTTTCTTTTATTTTTTCATGAACTTTTATTTTAAATATTCTACTATTAGGCACTGAAAAAAAAATTTGTAAAATGGGGCTTAGTAATCTGTATATTGATTCCATATCAATCTTTTTTTTAATATAATCAAAATAATCAGTAATTATTTTTTCACTTATATTTTCGTTTTTATTTTGATCAAAAAATAAATGATCTACATCTTTTAAAACAAATGGATTGTTTTGTATTAATCTCCCTAACATTACACCATCATGTTCTAGTGATAAATTTTTTGCTTTACTTATAGTATCAATTCCACCATTTAATATAAATTTAATATTTGGATATTTAATCTTAATTTTTTTGACAAAGTTATAATCTAATAATGGAATTGATCTATTAGCTTTTGGACTTATACCACTTAATATCGCATTTCTTGCATGAACGTATATTAAATTTATTTCACTTTTTATGACTTCATCAATAAATTCTTCAAAAAATTCATAATTCAATTCTTTTCCAAGACCAATTCTACACTTCATAGATACTTTTAATTTGCTATTTTGAAGTGCTTCTAGACATTCTCTAACCAAATATTTATCTTTCATTAAACAGGCTCCAAAACTTCCTTTTTGTACTGCTTTACTTGGACATCCGACATTAAGATTTATTTCATCATAATTATAATCATACGCTATTTTAGAACATTTTTTTAAATCCTTAATTTCTGACCCACCAACCTGCAGAGCTACTGGATTATGATTATCATTGTCTATAATTAGATCTTTGTTTTTTGAGTATATTAATGTCTTTGAAGCAATCATTTCAGTAAATAGAAATGTTTTTTTTGATAGTATTCTATACAATTTTCTTGCATAAGGTGTGGTATAACCCATCATTGGAGCTACACAAAATCTTCTGCTGTACTTTTCTTTCATTAAACTTCTTAAAATTTAAACTATTTTTATGTTATAATAAAAATAATTATGGATTTACCAGATTTTTTAGTTGATAGATATAGAGACTGGAAAAATAACAAATTTCCTAAGAAGTTAAAAAGCTATAAACTTGCAGAAGCACAAGGTCAAAAACCTAAAGCGATGATTGTTTCTTGTTGCGACTCAAGAGTGCATGCAACTAAGATATTAAGAGGAGATATAGGGGATTTTTTTATTCACAGAAATATAGCGAATTTAATTCCTCCATTTAGCAAGGATGTTGAATATAGTGAAACTTTATCTTCAATCGAGTACGGGGTTCAGCATCTAAACATTTCTAACATAATATTACTAGGCCATTCTAATTGTGGTGGTATAAATTATGCCCACCAATTGTTATCTAATAACGCTAAAGATGAAAATTTTTTTATTAATAATTGGGTTAAAAATATTGCACCAGCTTATTTAGAGCTAGATCATAACCTATCGAAAGATAATCAGATAAAATCTCTAGAAAAATTAAGTATTATTAATTCAATTTCAAATTTAAATAAATTTCCAATAATTAATAAAAATAAAATAAATATATATGGTTTGTGGTTTGAGATTAGTAGCGGTAAATTGATGTATTATGATTCAAATAATAAAAAATTTCAAAATATTAATTATTGATAAGAATGTTTATGGCTTGGAAACTTACGAAGTTTTACATCATTACTATAATTCTTTATTGCTTTCTTTGCTAGGTTAGAAAAATTTAGATACTTTTTAACAAATTTAGGCAAGCGTTGGTTTTGTGTTAAGTTTATGAGATCATCAAATACCAAAACTTGACCATCACAAAACCTTGATGATCCAATTCCAATTGTAGGTACTGTAACTGCTGAAGTAATTTCCTTAGCTGTTTTTAAAGTAACACATTCCAACAAAATACCCTTTGCTCCCGCCTTCTCAGCATCTATTGCCAAGTTAATTAATTTTTTTCTATGATAATTAGATTTTCCTGCAATTTTTATTTTATTAAAATTGGCATAGCTTTGAGGAGTAACACCTATATGTGCAATTGTATTTATTTTTTTATCCGATAAATATTTTAATACTCCTAAGTTATTTCTATTAATCTCAAGTTTTAAAAACTTGGCTTTAGTAAATTTTATCAAATCTTTTGCATTTTTTAATGCCTGTAATTTATTAACATATGTATTGTAAGGCATGTCTATTATTGTAATACTTTTATTTACATTGGAAGTTACTGCCCTTCCATGATCTTTCATCATTTGAAGTGTTACTCCTCTTGTATTTTTCATTCCATACAATGTTGATCCTAATGAATCTCCAATTAATATCATATCTACATTACCATCTAAAATCCTTGCTACATCTGAAGAATAGGCAGTCAAACAAGTTATTGGATAATTAAATTTTTTATTTAAAATTTTTATTAATTTTTTTTTCATAATTTACTTAGACTGATCTCGTTATTCCACCATCAATTTTAATGTTTTGCCCAGTTATGTATGATCCATCATCTGACGCAAGTAGCTTTATTACTGCTGATATTTCACTTACTTTTCCAACTCGCTTTAGAGGAATTTTATTTATAAATTCTGTTTTTGTTTTTAGGCTATCTATAAAGCCTGGCAAAATATTATTCATTCTTATATTAAACTTTGCATATTCATCAGCATAGATCTTTGTAAAAGATGATAGACTAGCTCTAATAACACCTGATGTTGGAAAGTTTTTTTCTGGTTCAAAAACTGCAAAAGTAGAAATATTAATAATTGAACCATTTTTCTGCTTCTTCATAATTGGAGTTACTAATCTTGATGCACGAACAACATTTAAAAAATATGTTTCCATTGCTGCAAACCATTCATTATCACTTATTTTTAAAATCTCACCTTTTGCAGCATGTCCTGCACTATTTACTAAAACATCTATTTTACCCCATTTTTTTAAAACAATTTCGATAAATTCTTTTATTTTTTTTTGCTCTAAATTTGAACCAGTGTAACCAATTCCTTTAAGTTTTTTAGCTAACTTCTCACCTTTTCCTGAAGAAGACATAATTGCAATTTTAAAACCATCTTTTGCAAGCACCCTTGCCGCATCTGCGCCCATTCCACTTCCAGCAGCAATAAGAACGGCAACTTTATTCATAATTTTATTTTAAATATGGACCAATACTAAAATCTAAACCAGCACCTACCCTTAATAGGGAATAAATTATTATTAGAAAAAAAATCACAATTATTAGATTTCTAACTATATTTTTTTCATTCATATTTTAGATCATTTTATAAACTAAAATTAACTATGTGGCTAAAATCTTTCTTTCAATTAAAGGTTTTTCTTTGATAGGTAAATGTATTATTGCTGAAAACAAGCCTACACCAATTCCAACCCACCAAACTATATCGTAACTTCCATAAATATCGTAAAACAATCCACCAAGCCACACCCCTACAAATGACCCAATCTGATGTGAGAGGAATACAATTCCATAAAGTGTGCCCATAAATTTAATACCATAAATATAAGCAATTATACCTGAGGTTAAAGGAACAGTTGCTAACCATAATGAACCCATAACCATTGAAAAAATTGCAATAGACATTGGGGTTATAGGAAGCAAAATAAACAAAATTGCAGCAATTGTTCTACCTGCATAAATTAATGACAATAAATATTTTTTTGTATAATCTTTACCAAGCGCACCAGCAAATACGCATCCAAGTATATTAAAAAAACCTATTAATGCCATAGATAGTGCACCTAATCCTTCTACTGAACTACATACTAAAGAAATAATACTTCCTTGTATTATTGGACTACTTGATTCTGCTATAAAAGCAGGAAAATGAGCAGTAATAAATGCTAATTGAAATCCACAGGAGAAAAAACCAAAAAATAACATCAAATATGTCGGGTCTTTAATAGCTTCTTTCAGAGAGTCACTAAGTGTTTCATGAGATTTTTTTATGTTGTTTTGCCGATTTGTTTTTAAAATTGGAACTAATATTATAGTAAGAATACTTATTATCGCAAAAATTTCAAAAACTGATGACCAAGGCATTATAGATAGTAATATAGCTGCAAATGGAGGCCCTATTACCTGTCCAGCAGAACCAGCAGCAGTTGTTATTCCAAGAGCAAGCGATCTTTTTGAGTCTGATGTAGCTCTTCCAACTACAGCTAAAATTGGTCCAAAGCCACTTCCAGCAATCCCAAAGCCAATTAAAATATTTAATAGTTGATGAGCTTCAGGTGAGCTAGCCGTGCTACTTATAAAAACACCTAGAGCATATAATAATAATCCAATCGTAATAGCTTTTCTGTCTCCATATTTTTCAACAAAAGCACTAAATATTGGAGTCCCAATACCCCAAGCAAGATTTTGAACTGCAATCGCTAGAGAAAATTCAGATCTAGCCCATAAGAAATCTTCTGCTATTGGAATTTGAAATAAACCAAAAGTTGATCTTATAGCAAAACTTATTAATAAAATTAGACTTCCTGCAATTAAGATTGGACTAAATAATGTTACATCCGCTTGATTTTTCATCAAGTTACATTGATATCACTTCAATTATAAAATTCTATTAAATTCTTATATTTGATTGTTGCTTTTCATTTTCTTCTTTTTCAGGCACAACATAAGCAACAGCACAATGATCTAGGCAATAAGGCTTGTCTTCAAACCTATCTTTACCACAAAAATGAAAATCTATTTCATCCGGATGACCTTGAGGCCATTCGCAGCCTCTTTTAACATTAGTATTCAATAAATTTTTAACTACCGGTTGAAATACACCATTCTCTATTTGTTCAGATACTAATTCCTCTTTTTTTTCAAAGTTTAATTTTGGCATTACAGGAGACCGCGCTTTTTTTCTGTCTGGCTTAACTGCTGTTCTTCTTATTGGTGATGGTCGTCTTTCTAATCCAATTCTATGTGCTTTGCCAACTACAGCATTTTTTGTAAAACCTAGCAATTTGCCTATTTGGGCAGTTGGTAGTCCCTGATCCCATAGTTCTCTTAATTTAGTGACATTATTTTCATCCCAAGGCATTTTAGACTCCGCTGATCTATATTTAGTAGTATAAGTAGGATATAATATACTAAATATATGTATAAAAAAAGATTAAACTGCTATTTTTTTAAAAAAACCAATGAAATTCAATGTTTTTTTAATATAGATGTGCATATAATATGAAAACATTACAAAACATTAAACTAAACAATAAAAATATAATCTTTAGGGCTGATTTAAATGTACCTGTTGTTGATGGTAAAATAACTGATTACTCTAGAATTGATTCGATTATTCCTTCTATAAAACAACTTATTAAAGATAAAAATAAGATATTTATAATATCACATTATGGTAGGCCTAAAGGGAAGCCAAATAAAAAATTTTCATTAAATTTTTTATGTAAAGAACTTATAAAAAGATTAAATATAACAAAAATACATTTTCTAGACACCTTTCATAAAGAACTTATTAAACAAAAACAATATGAGATGCAGGATGGTGATATTTGCTTGCTAGAAAATATTCGATTTAATGAAGGTGAAGAGATAAACGATTTAATCTTTTCAAAAAATCTTGCATCTAATTTTGATTTTTTTGTAAATGATGCTTTTTCAGCATCGCATCGTAATCACTCATCTATCATAGGGCTGCCAAATTTTTTACCATCTCTTGCAGGAATAAGTTTTATAAATGAAATTAATAATTTAGAATATTTTTTAGATAAAGCTAAAAAACCTAACTTAGCAATAATAGGTGGATCAAAGATTTCAACTAAAATAAATGTAATTTACAACCTAATAAATTTGTTTGATTCAATTGTAATTGGTGGCGCAATGGCAAATACTTTTTTGTTATCGAATAACATAGCTGTTGGCAAATCCCTTCTAGAAAAAGATTTTCTTGAGGTGGCTAAAGATATTCAAAAAAAAGCTAAAAGTAAAAATTGTAAAATTGTTTTACCAGTTGATGTTGTGTGTGCTAAAAATATAGAAGATAAAAGTGGAATAAGAATGTGTGATGTTAGAAATGTTTATGATGAGCATATGATTCTAGATGTTGGAGAAAAAACAACAAATTTAATTTTTAAAGAAATATGTAAAACTAAGTCTGTTTTATGGAATGGACCATTAGGAGCTTTTGAATATAAGCCTTTTGATAAAAGTTCTATAAAAATAGCTAACTCAATTAAAAAAAATTCCATTGATTTAAAAATTGATACTATGGGAGGCGGTGGTGACACACTCTCTGTAATAAATTTGGCCAATGCGCATGATGGCTTTAATTATTTATCAAATGCAGGAGGGGCTTTCTTAGAGTGGTTGGAAGGAAATAAATCACCAGGTTTTATTGCTCTTGAAAAAAATAATTTTTAATTATTCTTCAATCTGATATTTTTTTATTAATGGAAATTGAGTCATTGTAAAAATAAAAGTTATAGGAAGTATTCCAAAAACTTTAAAATTTACCCAAATATCTGTGCTTTGAGTTCTCCATACAATTTCGTTAATAACAGCTAGAGCAATAAAGAAAGCTATCCATCGTTGCGTTAATATTTTCCAACCTTGCTCTTCTAATTTAAGGGCCGCTCCCAAAAGTAACTTCAATAATGGTTTTTTTAAAATAATACCTCCATATAAAATCACAGCAAAAACTATATTAATTATTGTCGGTTTCATTTTTATAAATGTTTCGTCATTAAAATAAATTGTTAGTCCTCCAAATATCAGAACTATACCTGCCCCAAGTGTAGGCATAATAGGTATCTTTTTTTCTAAAAGATATGAAACAATAACAGAAATTATCGTAGCTATCATCAATGGTAATATTGCTGCCTGTAATCCACTTCGAGTATAAAATATAAAGAATACTGCTAATGGCCCAACATCAATTAAAAGTTTATAAACTGATTTCATAATTAATTATTAAAGTTCAAAATTGATCTAGAAAAATCTTTTGAGTCAAATTCAACTAAGTCCTCAACATTTTCTCCAAGACCTACATAGCTTATAGGTATTTCATATTCATTTGCAATCGAAATTAAAGCACCTCCTTTAGCTGTTCCATCTAATTTTGTTATAATTAAACTTGATATATTTAGAGCATCACCAAATATTTCTACCTGTTTAATCATATTAGATCCATTTGTTCCATCTAGAACTAATACAGTTTCAACATCAAAATTTTCATCAAATTTTGCAACAACATTTTTTAATTTGATTAATTGATTTATTAAATTTGTATTGTTTGATAATCTTCCAGCTGTATCAATTAGTAAATAATCATAATTTTTATCTTTAAATTTTTTACATGCTTTATATGCGACACTTGCTGGATCTTGATTTAAATCTCCACATATAAAATCATTTATATTTTTTTTTGACCAAGTTTCAAGTTGTTCTACTGCTGCGGCTCTAAAAGTGTCACATGCAGCAATAAGTACTTTTTTATTAAATAATATTTTATTTGCTATTTTTCCTAATGTAGTTGTTTTTCCACTTCCATTCACACCAACAAATAAAATAATTTTATTTACATTTTTTTCTGGGTCCAGAAAATTTTTTTGCCTTTTAAACAAAATCTCTTCAATTTTTTTAGCTAAAATTTCAAAAACAGCTTTAGTTGTATCATTGTGTGGAGAGCTAATATTTTTTAATGATTCGATTAATTTATTAACTACATCAAGGCTAATATCAGAAGAGATTAAAATAGACTCTAATTCTTCAAGAGTATTTGAGTCTATTTTTTTACTTTTAAAAGTATTTATTATATTTAAAGATAAAAAATTAGAAGATTTACCAAGTTTATTTTTAAACTTTGATACAAGACTCATGCTATATTTGCTAATAAAGTATCACCTTCTATACCTGTGTATATGCAGGATATTATTTTGCCTTCTTTAATATCTTCTTTAATTTTTACTTTAATAAAATGCTGATCTTTTCCTAATGATATATTATCTTTATTATTTTCAATCAATATTAATTCTTTTTTCCCAATTTTACTCTTTAAATTTTCTTCTAATTTTTCAAAACCTTTGTTTCTTAATCTTTTTGCTCGTTCTTTAATTGTACTTTTGTTAATTTGAGGCATTCTTGATGCGGGCGTCTTGTCTCTTGGAGAATATGGAAACACATGTAAATGAGTTAATTGACACTCATCAACTAAGCTCATCGAATCTAAAAACATTTCTTCAGTTTCAGTTGGAAAACCTGCAATTATATCAGCACCAAATGTAGCGTCTTTCTTTATTGACAAAACTTTTTTGCAAAATTCGATAGCCATTTCTCTGGAATGCCTTCTTTTCATCCTTTTTAAAATAATATTGTTTCCAGCTTGGAGACTTATGTGAAAGTGAGGCATCAATCTTTTATCTTTTAAAATATCCCAAAAATCATTATCTATTTCAGCACAGTCTATTGACGATAATCTTAATTGTTTTAATTCTGGTACCAGTTTTAATATACGTTTTATTAGGTTTGAAAAAGTAGGTTTTGCAGGTAAATCTTTTCCATAATCTGTAATATCAACACCAGTTAAAACAACTTCATTATATCCATTTTTAACAAAATTTTTAATTTTAGAAACTATCTCTCCAGCTGGTACACTTCTATTATTACCTCTTCCGTAAGGTATAATACAAAAAGTACAACGATGATCACAGCCTTGTTGGATTTCAATATATGCTCTATATTTACCCTCAAATTTTTCAATTGATGAGGGAACAGTTTTACTTTCTTCTAATATATCTCCAACATTAATTTTACTTAATTCATTAAGATCTTTCCAGGTTTGCAATTGAAGTTTTTCGGTATTACCAATTATTTTATCAACCCCGTTAATTTTATTATATTTATCTGGATCGATTTGTGCAGCGCATCCAGTGACAATAATCTTATTTGAAGGATAGTCTTTTTTAGCCCTTCTTATCTCGTAATTTACCTTTTTCTCAGCTTCAGCAGTTACTGCACATGAGTTTATAATTGTAATATTATCTAACTTTTCATTTTTTAAATGATTTTTTATTATTTCGCCTTCATAAATATTTAATCTACAACCTAGATTAATTATTTTATTACTCATTATTGGATCTCTAAATTTCCATAATAACTAATTTCAGTTGGACCCGTCATAATGGCCTTATCATCAACTACACTTATAAAAAGAGATCCTTTTTCAAGTATTACCTCTACATTATTTTTTGTTAAGTTTTTTTTCCATGCAGCATATACTGATGCACAAGCACCACTACCACAAGCTAAAGTTACACCAACTCCTCTTTCCCATACTCGCATTTTTAAAGTATCGTTATCAATAATCTCTACCAGTTCAACATTTGTTTTATTAGGAAAATATTTATGACTTTCTATATATGATCCAATTTCATTCAAATTAGTATGATTAATTGATTTACCAAAAAAAACAATATGAGGATTACCTACATTTACAGCTACACCTTTACTATATCCTTCTATTAAAATTGGAATATTCATTGTATCCATCTTCTTACTTAATGGTATTTTACTCCAATCTGTAGTTATGTATCCCATATTTACACTAATATTATCATTTTCTTTTTTTGCTTCTAAAATCCCAGCATCAGAATGAATTCTTAATAATTTTTTGTTTTTATTTTCATCAAATAGAATTCGAGCTATACATCTAGTACCATTACCACAAGCTTCTGCTCGATCTCCTCCAGGGTTAAATATTTCCATATCAGCATCGACATTATTTTTTGAATTATTAATAGTAATTAGCTGATCGCACCCAGCACCAGTTCTTCTATCACTTATTTTTTGGATAAGATCTTGAGTTATGGGTATGTTTTTTGACCTCTGGTCTATAACTACAAAGTCATTCCCCAGCCCATGCATTTTGATAAATTCAATTTTTTGCATACAAGACATATAACCTAATTTACCAATAAATATCAGTAAAATTAGATTATTTAAGATCGCTTGACTTTCATCTACTCTACAAATACAGGGTATTTTATAAATCCTAAATTGTAAACTTTTATAACTTGTTACAATTGTGATAGGTACTTCAGCCCACGAGTTTCGTGCCCTGGAGTGAAAATGCTATTGGAGAAATATGTTTGATACACTGAATACTAAATTTGAAAAAATTGTTCAAAGTATAAAAGGTAAGGCAGTTATTTCAGAAACTGATCTTGAAGCTACGTTGCGTGAAATACGTATTGCTCTTTTAGAAGCTGATGTATCTCTCATTGTAGTTAAAGATTTTATAAATTCAGTAAAAGAAAATATTATTGGAAAAGAAATTCTTAAATCAATCAAACCCGATCAAATGATAATTAAGTTTGTACAGGACGAGCTTATAAATATTCTTGGTTCTGAAAATAAAAAATTAAATTTTTCTCCTTCACAACTTTCCAAAATTTTAGTTTGTGGGTTACAGGGATCTGGAAAAACAACATCTGCAGCAAAACTATCACATTATTTAAAAAAAACTTCTAAGAAAAAAGTTTTACTCTGTTCAGCAGATGTGTATAGACCGGCAGCACAGGAACAGTTATCTATTTTAGCAAAAGAAACTAATACCGAATTCTATAATCACAATCTTTCATCTCCTATTAAAATTGTTAAAGAAACTTTGGAATATGCAAAAAAAAATATATTTGATGTTGTGATCCTTGATACAGCTGGAAGACAAGTTGTTGATCAAGATTTGATGAATGAACTAAAAGAAATTGAACAACACTTCAATCCTAATGAGACGTTATTAGTAGCTGATGCGTTAACAGGGCAAGATGCAGCTAATATTGCAAAGAGTTTTAGTGAGTCAGTTAAAATTACTGGTTCAATACTTACCCGAGTCGATGGTGATAGTAGAGGAGGTGCGGCGCTTTCTATTAAAACAGTAACTAACTCACCCATTAAATTTATAGGAGTTGGCGAGAAGGTTGAAAATTTTGAAGCATTTCACCCTGAAAGAATAGCTCAAAGAATACTAGGAATGGGAGATATTGTTTCGTTAGTAGAGAAAGCTGCAGAAAATATCGATAAAGAAGAAATGGAAGATATGGCAAAAAAATTTGCCAAAGGAAAATTTGATCTTGAAGATTTTTCAAAGCAATTAAAACAAATGGGC
>MDTB01167517.1_pt1 | contig 17999 bp, 30 predicted proteins | sample 811161 | NCBI WGS metagenome assembly MDTB01 (sample SAMN05326650, study PRJNA326480) | marine metagenome | isolation source: seawater | place: Mediterranean Sea | collected 2009
TCTTCAGCAGGTGCTTCTTCAGCAGGAGCCTCTTCAGCAGGAGCTTCTTCAGCAGGAGCCTCTTCAGCAGTAGCCTCTTCAGCTGTTTCTACTACCTCCTCAACTTGATCTTTTACTTGATCATCAGATTTTTTTGAGCCACGTCTACTTCTTCTAGTAGATGGTTTTTTCTTTTTTGGAACATATGTTTCATTATAGTCAACTAGTTCAATCATAGCCATTTCAGCATTATCTCCAAGACGATTACCTAATCTAATTATTCTTGTATATCCACCTGGTCTATCACCAATTTTAGCTGAAACATTTCTAAACAATTCAGCAACAGCAGCTTTTTGTTTAATTCTAGAAAATACTATTCTTCTATTATGAGTGGTATCAGATTTAGATTTTGTAATTATTGGTTCAACAAACTGCTTCAATGCTTTTGCCTTGGCCAAGGTTGTATTTATCCTCTTATGCTCAATTAATGAGCAAGCCATATTGGCTAACATTGAGGCTCTATGTCCTTTTTTTCTTCCTAGATGATTAAACTTTTTACCGTGTCTCATTATTAACTATTTTTTATAAGTTATGATCTATTCCTTTTCAAGTTTATACTTTGATAAGTCCATTCCAAAATTTAGACCTTTTACCATTACAAGCTCTTCTAGTTCAGTTAAAGATTTCTTACCAAAATTTCTAAATTTCATTAAGTCATTCTTATTAAATGAAACTAAATCACCTAGTGTATCAACTTCAGCAGCTTTTAAACAATTTAATGCACGCACTGAAAGATCCATATCAATTAATTTAGTTTTTAACAACTGACGCATATGTAAAGATTCTTCATCATAAGTTTCAGTTTTAGCTATTTCATCTGCTTCAAGAGTTATTCTTTCATCAGAGAATAGCATGAAATGGTGAATTAAAATTCTAGCAGCATCTGTTAATGCATCTTGAGGATTGATAGATCCATCAGTAACAATATCAAAAACTAGCTTTTCATAATCTGTTTTTTGCTCTACCCTAAAATCTTCAACATGATATTTAACATTTTTTATTGGAGTAAAAATTGAATCCATAAAAATTGTACCTAATTGAGCTGAGGAATTTTTATTTTCCTCAGATGTTACATATCCTCTACCCTTATCTATAGTAATATCCATTTGGATTTTTACTTTAGGATCTAGATTACAAATAACATGATCTGAATTTAAAATCTGGAATCCAGATATAAATTTTTGTAAATCTCCAGCAGTTATCTTGTTCTGTCCAGAAATTGAAATTGAAACCAATTCATTGTCAACTTCATCAATCTGTCTTTTAAAACGTATTTGCTTTAGGTTTAAAACCATTTCTGTTACATCTTCTACTACACCTGGAATTGTTGTAAATTCATGATCTAATCCTTCGATTCTTACAGAAGTAATAGCAAACCCTTCAAGTGATGAAAGTAATACTCTCCTTAATGCATTACCAACTGTTAATCCATATCCAGGCTCTAATGGTCTGAATTCGAATGTTCCTTGATGATCAGATGATTCTATTAAGATAACTTTATCCGGTTTTTGAAAATTTAATATTGCCATAATTTTTAATATATAATTTGTTATTTAGAATATAATTCTACAATGTATTGTTCATTTATTTTTTCTGGAATCTGAATTCTTTCAGGAATAGAAACATATGTCCCTTGCATAGTATCACTATTCCATGTAATCCATTCATAAACAGCTGACGAGCTACTTAGAGAATTTGTAATTGATTCTACAGATTTAGATTTTTCTCTAACTGCAACTATATCTCCAGGCTTTAAGTTGTATGAAGGAATATTCACTATACCTCCATTAACTATAATATGTCTATGAGAAACTAATTGCCTAGCGCCTCTTCTTGAATTTGAAAGCCCCATCCTAAAAACTACATTGTCTAACCTAGACTCACATAGTTGTAATAATACTTCACCTGTAATTCCAGTTGATGCCGTAGCTTTTTTAAACATACTCCTAAACTGTCTTTCCAGAATACCGTAAGTATATTTAGCTTTTTGTTTTTCCATTAATTGAATAGCATACTCAGACTTCTTCCCTCTTCTTCTATTATTTCCATGTTGACCTGGTGGATAATTTCTTTTCTCAAAAGACTTATCATCACCAAAAATCGGTTCACCGAATTTTCTTGCTATTTTTGTTTTTGGACCAGTATATCTTGCCATAATTTATTTTTTTTTAGAGTGGTTTTGAATTAAGGTCTTTTATCCTTCGAAAACCATTGTTCTCTAGTTATACTTGTTGTTTAAACTCTTCTTCGTTTTGGTGGTCTACATCCATTATGGGGAGTTGGTGTTACATCAACTATTTCCATAACCTCAATACCTCCATTATGAATGGATCTAATGGCAGATTCTCTACCATTACCTGGACCCTTAACATAAACTTTTACTTTTCTTAATCCAGCTTCTTTTGCAACTGAGATAGCATCCTCTGCAGCCATTTGTGCAGCATAAGGAGTGTTTTTCTTAGTACCTCTAAAGCCCATTTTTCCAGCAGATGACCAAGCAATAACATCTCCCTTTTTATTAGTTAGAGATATTATAATATTATTAAAAGATGCAACGATGTGTGCTTCTCCTATTGCCTCAACTACTACTTTTCTTTTTTTAGATCCTTTTGCCATAATACTATACTATTATTTAGTTGCTATTTTCTTGTTAGCAACAGTTTTTCTTTTACCTTTTCTAGTTCTAGAATTATTTTTGGTTTTTTGTCCTCTAAGAGGTAATCCTACTCTATGTCTAATCCCTCTATAAGATCCAATATCCATCAACCTTTTTATATTAAGTTGATTTTCTGATCTTAACTCTCCTTCAATTGTATAAGTTCCAACCGCTTCACGAATTTTGCTTATATCTGAATCAGACCAATCAGAAACTTTTTTACTTTCATCAACCCCTGCAGCAGATAAAATTTCCTTTGATCTGCTTCTCCCTATTCCGAAGATATAGGTTAACGATATAACTCCTCTTTTATTTTTTGGTATATCAATACCTGCTATTCTTGCCATAATTAACCTTGTCTTTGTTTAAATCGTGGGTTCTTTTTGTTAATCACATAAAGTGTCCCTTTTCTTCGTACAATTTTACAATCTGCACTCCTCTTTTTTACTGAAGCTCTTACTTTCATCTTATTAAAATCTATAAGTTATACGAGCCTTAGTTAAATCATAAGGACTCATTTCTAATTTTACTTTATCTCCAGGCAATAACTTTATATAATGCATCCTCATTTTACCAGAGATGTGAGCTGTAACAACATGCCCATTCTCTAATTCAACACGAAACATAGCATTTGATAATGCTTCAATTATTGTTCCTTCTTGTTCTATTGGTGCTTGTTTTGCCATAATTTAAATTATATTGCTGGTTTTCTATCTCTACCTGCCTTCATTAAACCATCATAATGTTTATTTAATAAATATGAATTTACCTGCTGCATCGTATCAATTGCAACACCTACCATAATTAGTAATGATGTGCCTCCAAAAAACAATGCCCATCCTGCCTGAATATCCATAAATTTCACAACAACTGCAGGGAAAACTGAAATCAATGCTAAAAATATAGAGCCAGGTAATGTAATCTGCGACATTATTCTATCAAGTAAATTTGAAGTATCTGTTCCAGGTCTAATCCCAGGAATAAATCCTCCACTTCGTTTAAGATCATCAGCAATTTTATTTGTTGGTACTGTTATAGCAGTATAGAAAAATGTAAATACTATAATCAGTAAACCAAATACTATGTTATACCAAAGACCAAAAATATCTGAAAATTGAGTTACCATAAATTGTCCAACTGAAGTGTCTTTCAGAAATCCAACTCCACCAATTAAAGATGGTACAAACATAAGTGCTTGAGCAAAAATTATCGGCATTACTCCTGAAGCATTTAATCTCAATGGGATGTATTGTCTTGATCCCACAACATTTCTTTCAAAACTTCCTGACGAATTTCTTCTAGCATATTGAACTGCAATCTTTCTTACAGCCATTACTAGCATAACTGATGCTAGTATAATTGCTATCCACACAACAATTTCAACAGAAATCATGATAAGTCCACCATTAGATTCTGTTACTCTAGATACCCATTCTTGTACAAAAGCTTGAGGTAGAGTGGCAATAATACCTACCATAATTAATAGTGAAATTCCATTTCCTATTCCCTTATCAGTAATTTTTTCTCCTAGCCACATTGCAAAAATACATCCAGTCACTAATATTATTACAGAAGAGAAATAAAACATTCCTCCTTGTCCTAATAGAAATGCCTCTCTAGGAATACCTAATGTAGGTAATGCAACTAGATAACCAGGTGCTTGAATCAAGCAAATTGCTATGGTTAACCATCTAGTTATTTGAGTTATTTTCTTTTGACCACTAGCTCCTTCTTTTTTAAGTTTTTGAAGATAGGGAATAGCTATTCCCATTAATTGTACAACAATTGATGCAGAAATATAAGGCATTATTCCTAATGCAAATACAGATGCATTTGCAAAAGCTCCACCAGTAAATGCATTTAATAATCCTAAAATTCCTTGATCATCAAACGTTCCTGCAAACTGGCCTAGCTTACTAGCATCAATTCCAGGAAGCACCACCTGAGCACCAAATCTGTATACAACAAGCAATCCTAAGGTTAGGCTAATCCTATCTCTTAGTTCTGTTATATTCCATATATTTTTTATGTACTCAAAAAACTTCATATAATAAATTATATATTAATTGCTTCTCCTCCAGCAGCTTCTATAGCAGCTTTAGCTGAGGCAGTAAATTTATGTGCACTAATCTTAAGTTTAGCTTTTAATTCTCCTCTACCTAAAATTTTTACCAACTCATTTTTTCTTACTAATCTCAATTTTATCATGGCATCAAAATCTAAAGAACTTTTAACTCTTTTATTATCTACCATAGTTTGAATAGTATCTAGATTAACTCCTTGATACTCTTTTCTGTTTATGTTATTAAAACCAAATTTTGGCACTCTTCTTTGAAGCGGCATTTGACCACCTTCAAAACCTAATTTCTTTGAATAACCAGATCTAGACTTAGCCCCCTTATGTCCTCTAGTGGCTGTACCGCCCTTACCAGAACCTTGGCCTCTACCAATCCTCTTGCTATTCTTGTTTATCGATCCCTTTGCAGGTTTTAAATTATTTAGTTCCATTTACAAATTCTTTTATTTATTAATAACTACTAAATGATTAACCTTTGCTACCATTCCTAGAATATTAGGGGTATTTTCATGTTCTACAGTCATTCCTATACGCCTTAAGCCTAACGCTTCTAGTGTTTTTTTCTGTTTTCCTGTTCTATTTATAGAACTCCTTATTTGTGTTATCTTAATTTTAGCCATTAAATAATTTTTCTAATGTAATTCCTCTGTTATTAGCAATTGTATGAGCGTCTTTAAGTTTTAATAAAGCATCAAAAGTAGCTTTAACCACATTATGAGGATTTGAAGATCCTTGTGATTTTGAAAGAACATCATTCACTCCAACAGCTTCTAAGACTGTTCTTACTGCTCCACCAGCAATAACTCCAGTACCAGGTGCTGCAGGAATAATATTTACTCTTGCTCCACCGTATTTACCTTTTTGCTCGTGAGGGAGAGTTCCTTTAATTAGTGGTATTTTAACTAGGTTCTTTTTTGCGTCTTCTACTGCCTTTCCAATGGCACTAGAAACATCCTTAGATTTACCTAAGCCAAATCCAACAACACCATTTTCATCTCCTACTACAACAATAGCAGAAAAACCAAAGGTTCTACCACCCTTAGTTACTTTTGTAACTCTTTGAACGCCAACTAAACTATCTTTTAGCTCTAGACCTCCAGGTTTTACTTTCTCTACACTTTTATACTTTTGGTACATAATTTATTAAAATTTTAATCCAGCTTCTCTTGCTCCATCAGCTAAAGATTTTACTCTTCCATGATATAAATATCCTGATCGATCAAAAGAAATTTGCTTTATGCCTTTTTTAATTGCTTTTTCAGCAATGTCTTTACCTACTAAAGAAGCTAATTCAATTTTATTAGCTTTAGCTTTAGCAAAACTCTTATCTGATGAAGATGAAGCTACTATTGTACTACCATTTGAATCATCAACTAATTGAGCATATATCTCTTTATTACTTCTGAAAACTGACAATCTAGGATTGTTTTTAGTTCCTGAAATAATCTTTCTGATTCTATTTTTAATTCTAGTTCTTCTATCTTTTTTTGATAATTTCATATTCTATTCTTATTATGCTGATTTACCAGCTTTTCTTCTTATATGTTCACCAACGAACCTAATTCCTTTACCTTTATATGGCTCTGGTTTTCTAAAGGATCTAATCTTAGCTGCAACTTGACCAACTAATTGTTTATCAAATGATGATAATTTAATTATAGGATTTTGACCCTTTTCTGTAATAGTTTCAACTTTTATTTCCTGAGCTAAATCCATAACAATATTGTGAGAAAACCCAACAGCTAAATCTAGTTTTTGACCTTGTGCTTTAGCTCTATAGCCAACACCAACAAGCTCTAATTCTTTTGTCCAACCCTCCGAAACACCTATAACCATGTTGTTTATTAAAGATCTATATAGTCCATGCTTTGATTTATGGTCTTTAGATTCAGATGTTCTTTCAACATTTATAACGCCATTTTCAAACTTTATCAGAACATCAGAAAATGTCTGTTTAATTTCTCCTAATTTACCTTTAACAGTAATAACATTGTCTGCAACATCAATTGTCACATCTTCTGGTACTGTTATTGGGTTATTTCCTACTCTTGACATTTTGTTTTTTTTTAATGTACATAACAAATTAGTTCTCCACCCACATTCTCCTTCTTAGCTTGTTTTGCAGTCATAACTCCTTTTGAGGTAGAAATAATTGCAATTCCCAAACCATTTAAAATCCTTGGCAAATCACCCGAATTAGAATATTTTCTTAATCCAGGCGTACTTATTCTTTGAATCTTAGTAATTACAGACTCATTATTCTCCTTAGTATATTTTAAAGCAATCTTAATTTCTCCTTGAACTTTAGAATCTTCAAACTTGTAGCTTAAAATATATCCTTGATCAAATAAAATCTTAGTTATTTCCTTTTTTAAATTTGATGCAGGAATAGATACAACCTTTTTATTTGCTCCAATCGCATTCCTGATTCTCGTTAAATAATCCGCTATAGGATCTGTATTCATTTTCTTTAATTTATATTATTACCAACTAGCCTTTTTAACTCCGGGTATTAAACCTTTATTGGCCATTTCACGAAATAAAACTCTAGAAATTCCGAAAGTCCTCATATAACCTTTTGGTCTACCAGTTAATTTACATCTATTATGCATTCTAATTGGTGATGCATTTTTAGGAAGCTTTTGCAATCCTTCAAAATCACCAGCTTCTTTTAAAGCTTTTCTTTTAGCTGCATATTTTGCTACAGTTTTAGCTCTTTTAACCTCTCGGGCTTTCATTGATTCTTTAGCCATAGTCTTATTTCTTTTTTTTATTATTTTCTTCGTCCTTATTTGTTTCTTCTGATTCGTCTTTTGATGATTCTTCAGCAGGTGCTTCTTCAGCAACAGTATCTTCAGCAGGTGCTTCTTCAGTAGGTGCTTCTTCAACAACAGCGTCCTCAGCAGGTGCTTCCTGCTTTATTTCTTTTATTTCTGATGACTTTGATCTTTCATCAACTTTCTTAAATGGCAACCCTAATTCTCTTAACAGAGATAAAGCCTCCTTATCTGAATTTGCATTTGTAACAAATGTTATATCCATTCCGGATATCTTATTAATTTTATCAATGTTAATTTCAGGAAATATAATTTGCTCTATAACTCCTAAATTGTAATTACCTCTTCCATCAAAACCAGTTACTTTTACTCCAGTAAAATCTCTTACCCTTGGAAGAGCTGCTGTAACAAGTCTATCTAAAAACTCATACATTCTCTCTCCTCTTAGAGTTACTTTAACTCCTATTGGCATACCTTTTCTAAGCTTAAATGATGCCACATCTTTTTTAGACATAGTTGCTATAGCTTTTTGACCAGAAATATTAGTAATTTCTTCCATTGCATGATCTATAAGCTTCTTGTCATTAACGGCTTCTCCAACACCCTTAGAAATAACAATTTTTTCAAGTCTAGGTACTTGCATAATATTATTATATTCAAACTCTTTTTTTAAGTTTGAAATAACTGTTTCTTTATATTCTCTCTTTAATCTTGGTATATAACTCATAACTAAATTACTTCATTCGATTTCTTAGAATATCTAACTTTATTTTCTTTTTCCATTCTATATCCAACTCTAGTGACATCACCTTTAGATGTTAACAATGATATATTTGATATATCAATAAATAACTCTTTTTCAGTTACGCCTCCTTGAGGGTTATTAGCACTAGGCTTATTATGTTTCTTAACTACATTAACACCTTCTACAATAGCCTTGTTTTTTGCTGCAACAACCTTGAGAACCTTTCCTTGGGTTCCTTTTTGGTTTCCAGCTATCACTTTAACTATATCTCCTGTTTTAATTTTTACTTTTTTCATTTATTAAATATTATAATACCTCAGGTGCTAATGACGCAATTTTCATAAATTTTTTATCTCTTAATTCTCTGGCAACAGGACCAAATACCCTCGTTCCTATCATCTCGCCTGAAGCATCTAATAAAACACATGCATTATCATCAAATCTAATGTAAGAACCATCTGATCTTCTAACTTCCTTAATTGTTCTTACTACAACTGCTGTTGATACAGCTCCTTTTTTAATTAAACCATTAGGTGTTGCATTTTTAATAGAAACAACAATTTTATCTCCAATAGAAGCATATCTTCTCTTTGTTCCTCCTAATACTCTAATAGTCAAAACTTCTTTTGCTCCTGTATTATCTGCTACTTTTAATCTTGATTCTTGCTGTACCATAATTTATTTAGCTCTTTCAATTATTTCTACTAATCTCCAACACTTAGATTTACTTATTGGTCTTGTCTCCATGATCTTAACCGTATCACCAATATTGCAATCATTCTTTTCATCATGTGCAACATACTTTTTTGTTTTTAAAACGAACTTACCGTACATAGGGTGCTTTACCTTTTTTACTTCAGAAACTACAATAGATTTCTGCATTTTATTACTGGTAACCTTACCTATACGTTCTTTTCTTAAATTTCTTTTTTCCATCATAAAATAGAATAATAATTATTTACTTTCTCTATTAGTTATTTCAGTTGCTATTCTAGCAATTGATCTTCTTAAAGATCTTATCTGAATAGGGTTTTCTAATGGAGAAACTGCATGAGACATTTTTAGCTCATTATATTTCATTTTTTGCTCAACGAGCTGTTCTTTAAGCTCTTCATTCGATAATTTTAATACTTCACTTTGATTCATATAATACAAATTATTCTTCTTCGTAATCCCTCGCTATTATAAACTTTGTTTTAACTGGCAATTTTTGTGCTGCAAGTCTTAATGCTTCCTTTGCCACATCTATTGGAACACCACCTATCTCAAATAGTATTCTTCCAGGCTTTACAACTGCTGCCCAATATTCAACTGCTCCCTTACCTTTACCCATACGAACCTCAAGAGGTTTCTTAGTTATAGGTTTATCTGGAAATATTTTTATCCATATACTTCCTTCTCTCTTCATATATCTTGTAGCTGCAATCCTAGCAGCTTCAATTTGTCTAGAGGTTAAGAATTTAGAATCTAAAGACTTAATTCCATACATTCCGTTAGAGAGTCTATAACCTCTGCCAGCATTCCCCTTCATTCTTCCTTTTTGAACCTTACGATATTTTGTTTTCTTTGGTTGTAACATTTACAGTATAATATATTAGTCTTTAATTTGTTATTTTCTTTTTCTTCTATTACCCTTGCCTTGTTTTTTAGATAATCCAACTAAAGGATTTAAATCTCTTTTACCATATACTTCACCCTTCATTATCCAAACCTTAACTCCTATTCTTCCATATGTAGTATGAGCCTCTACAAGAGAATAGTCTATATCTGCTCTAAAAGTTGATAATGGAATTCTTCCTTCCTTAAAATGCTCACTTCTAGCCATTTCAGCACCATTTAATCTTCCACTAACCTGAATCTTTATTCCTTCTGCATTCATTCTCATAGATGCAGCAATAGCCATTTTTACAGCTCTTTTATAAGAGATTCTACTTTCAATTTGTCTAGCAACGCTACTCGCAACTAAAAAAGAATCTAATTCTGGTCTTTTTATTTCATAAATATTTAATTGAACATCTTTAGATGTAATTTTTTTAAGCTCCTCTTTCAGCTTATCAACTTCTTGTCCTCCTTTACCTATTATAATTCCTGGTCTAGCAGTTGTAATAGTTATTGTTACTATTTTTAGTGTTCTTTCAATAATAACTCTTGAGATACTAGCCTTGGCTAAACGAGCATGAATATATTTTCTGACTTTTTCATCTTCAGCTAGCTTATCTCCATAATCATTTCCTCCATACCAGTTAGATTCCCATCCTCTAATAATTCCTAATCTGTTCCCTATTGGATTTGTCTTTTGTCCCATTTAATTAATTAGTTTGAACACCATTATTTTTTGAATCTAATACTATCGTTACATGATTAGATCTCTTTCTTATTCTATGAGCTCTCCCCTGAGGAGCAGTTCTTAATCTCTTTAGCATAGAGCCGCTATCAACCTTTATCTCAGAAATAAACAATCCCGCATCTTCTACATTAGAATCTTCATTTTTATTCTGCCAATTTGAAATTGCAGATAACAATAGTTTTTCTAATCTTCTTGAAGCTTCCTTTTCACTAAATCTAAAAATATTAAGCGCTTTATCTACTTCTTTACCTCTAACTAAATCCGCAACTACACGCATTTTTCTAGGAGATGTAGGGCAATTTTTTAATTTGGCAACAACCAAATTTTTCTTGCTTTCTATAATATTTTCCGCCATTTTAGTTTTACGACTTCCCATAGTTTACTTATTACCTTTGTTTCTTGCCCCAGCATGACCTCTAAAAGATCTTGTCGGAGAAAATTCACCTAATTTATGTCCTACCATGTTTTCAGTTATATACACAGGGATAAACTGTTTACCATTATGGACCGCTATTGTCTGACCTACAAAGTCTGGTGTAATCATACTAGCCCTTGACCATGTTTTGATTACACTTTTCTTGTTTCCCTCTATATTTTTTTCCACTTTTCTGTTCAGTTTATAATGAACATATGGTCCTTTTTTTAATGATCTAGACATAATTTTTATTTATTTCTTCTTTCAATAATATATTTATTACTCTCCTTAGATTTAGATCTTGTTCTATATCCTTTTGCAGGAATTCCTTTTCTAGATCTAGGATGACCACCAGAAGCTCTTCCTTCACCACCACCCATTGGATGATCAACTGGATTCATTGCTACAGGTCTAGTTCTAGGTCTAACTCCTAACCATCTTTTTCTTCCAGCTTTACCAGAAACTACAAGCTGATGATCAGAATTTGATACTACACCAATTGTAGCGTAACAATTAGATAAGACCATTCTTGTTTCTCCTGATGGTAATTTAATTGTTGCAAATTTTCCTTCTCTAGCCATTAGCTGAGCAAAAGAACCTGCACTTCTAGCCATTGAAGCACCTTTATCAGGTCTTAATTCAATGCAAGAAATGATTGTACCTAAAGGAATTTTAGAAAGAGGCATTGCATTTCCAACTACTGGAGACGCATCTTCTCCAGAGACTACCTTTTGGCCTATTTTTAATCCCTTTTGAGCAATTATATATCTTTTCTCATCATCATCGTATTTCAATAATGCTATAAAAGCAGATCTATTAGGATCATATTCTATAGACATTACTTCAGCTGAAACACCATGCTTGTCTCTTTTAAAGTCAATAACTCTATATCTTTTTTTATGACCACCACCTTTGTAGCGCATTGTCATCCTACCCTGATTGTTTCGCCCCCCAGTTCTTTTTAAGGGAACTAACAATGACTTCTCTGGCTTAGAAGTAGTAATGGCGTCATATTCATTTACTACTCTAAAGCGTTGTCCTGGTGTTATTGGTTTTAATTTTCTTACTGACATTACTATTTATTTTTAAGCATTTGCATATAAATCAATTGATTCACCTTCAGCCAATTGAATAATTGCCTTTTTTATTGCATTTGATTTACCAAATTGAATTCCTGCCTTTGTATATCTCATTCTTCTATCTGAACGGACATTAATAGTTCTTACTTTAAGAACCTTAACTCCATATGCAGATTCAACAGCTTCTTTAATTTGAACCTTGTTAGCATTTTTTTCAACTTGAAATGTATAACGATTGTTTAATTCACTATCGTTATTAGCTTTCTCAGTTATAATTGGTTTAATCAAAATACTCATTTCCTTCTTATTTACTTAAATTAGTCTTTATCTCATTTAACGAACTCTCTAAAAGCACTAATTGATTAGCATTTAAAATCTTGTAAGTACTTAATTCTGAGCATATTACAACATCTGAGCCCTTTAAATTTCGCGAGGACAAATATACATTATTATTTGGTGCTCCAAACACAAATAAAGATTTTTTATCTTCTAGTTTAAGTGCTTTAATAACAGATATAAAGCTTTTTGTTTTTATAGAATCAAATTCAAAATCTTCAACAACTGTTATCGCTTTATCTTTTGCCTTAATTGTTAAAGCAGATTTTCTAGCTAATCTTTTAAGTTTTTTATTCAATTTTGAATCATAATCTCTAGGTTGAGGTCCAAAGATTCTTCCACCACCTCTAAAAATACCTGATTTTATACTACCAGCTCTAGCAGTACCTGTACCTTTTTGTTTCTTAATTTTTCTTGTACTACCAGTAATCTCAGCCCTTTGCTTTGATTTATGAGTACCTTGACGTTGATTAGCAAGATATTGTTTAACATCTAAATATAATGCATGATCATTAGGATCTATTTCAAATATATCCTTTGAAAGCTCTACCTTTCTACCAGTGTCCTTACCTTTACAATCTAATACTGCTACTTTCATTATTTCTCTATAGTTAAATAAGAGTTTTTATGCCCAGGAACGCATCCTTTAAGCACTAACAAATTCTTTTCAGGTACAACCTTTAAAACTCTTAAATTCATAACTTTTACCTTTTCTCCACCCATTCTTCCACCCATTTTCATTCCTTTAAATACTCTAGCTGGATAAGAAGCCGCTCCAATTGATCCAGGAGCTCTTAATCTATTATGTTGACCATGTGTTGCTTGTCCAACACCAGCAAAGCCATGTCTTTTTACAACACCCTGAAATCCTTTACCTTTTGAAATTCCAGAAACATCAACAAATTCACCTTCTTCAAAATGGTCTACTTTAATGCTGTCACCAATTTTGTATTCCTTATCATAACCTTGAAATTCAACGACTTTTTTCTTAACAGTAGATCCAGCCTTTTTAAAATGACCTTGTTCTGCTTTTACAGCATTTTTCTCTGTCTTGTCATCGAAACCTAATTGAAGAGCTTTATAGCCATCAACCTCCTCAGTTCTGACTTGGGTAACAATGCAAGGGCCAGCCTCAATAACAGTACATGGAACATTCTTTCCGCTGTCATCAAAAATGCTGGTCATTCCTATTTTTTTTCCTATTAACCCAGACATAATATTTTATTTATATTCAACTTTATTTTAAAAATTTAGGGTCAAAAATAATTCAACCCTTAAATTATTTTTTTACCATCTTTCCTTTGCGAAACGCTCCGGACATGTCATCAGAACAAGTTCTGATTTTATTATTATACTTTAATCTCAACTTCAACACCACTCGGCAATTCCAATTTCATCAATGCATCAATAGTTTTTGAAGATGTGCTATATATATCAAGCAATCTTTTATACGAGCTCAACTGAAATTGTTCTCTAGATTTTTTATTCACATGAGGTGACCTTAAGACTGTAAATAGCTTCTTGTGAGTAGGTAATGGAATTGGCCCATTAACTACAGCTCCTGTACTTTTAACAGTCTTTACAATCTTCTCAGCAGAATTATCTACTAGATTATGATCATATGATTTAAGCTTTATTCTAATTTTTTGACTCATAACTTATTTTAAACTTCAATAATTCCTGTTGCATTTTTAATTACTTGTTCTGCAATACTAGAAGGAGTTTCAGCATAATGAGAAAATTCCATAGTAGAAGTAGCTCTACCAGATGATAATGTTCTCAACGAGGTTACGTATCCAAACATTTCAGATAATGGAACATCAGCTTTAACAACCTTTGATCCAGCTCTATCACCCATATCATTTACTTGACCTCTTCTTCTATTTAAGTCTCCAACTATATCCCCCATATTCTCTTCAGGAGTAATAGCTTCTAATTTCATTATTGGCTCCATGATAACGAACCTAGCAGATTTTGCAGCTTCTCTAAATCCAATTTTTGCTGCAAGCTCAAATGATAATTGATCAGAATCAACGTCGTGATATGATCCGTCTTTTAAAGTAACCTTCATAGAATCAACTTCATATCCAGCTAAAGGACCATTAGTCATTGCAGCTTTAAATCCTTTCTCAACTGAAGGAATAAATTCTCTTGGGACATTACCACCTTTTATAGTGGAAATAAATTCTAGCCCTGGTTTTCCTTCTTCAGCTGGTTCTATAGTGAATACTATATCAGCAAATTTACCTCTACCACCAGACTGTTTTTTATAAACCTCTCTATGATCAGCTAGCTGTGTAATAGCTTCTTTATATTCAACCATCGGCTCCCCTTGACTAACCTCTACTTTAAACTCTCTTCTTAATCTATCTACAATAATATCTAAGTGTAATTCTCCCATTCCAGAAATAATCGTTTGTCCTGATGCTTCATCAGTTCTTACAGTGAATGTAGGATCTTCCTCAGATAATTTAGCTAATGCCATTCCTAGTTTATCAATATCAGCTTTAGTTTTTGCCTCAACTGCAATACCTATTACGGGATCTGGAAAGTCCATGCTTTCAAGAACTATCGGAGAATTTTCTGAAGATAAACTGTCACCAGTTTTGATGTCTTTAAAGCCTACCGCAGCACCAATATCTCCTGCCTCAATACAATCAATAGCATTTTGTTTATTTGAATGCATCTGATATATTCTAGAAATTCTTTCTTTTTTGTCAGATCTGTTATTTAACACATATGAGCCCGCATTTAATTTTCCTGAATAGACTCTGAAAAATGCCAATCTTCCAACAAAAGGATCAGTAGCAATTTTAAAGGCTAAAGCAGAAAAAGGCTCTTCAACAGAAGGCTTTCTTGAAATTTCTTCATCATTTTTAGGATTCGTTCCAATAATAGCGTCTTTATCTACAGGAGAAGGTAAATACCTACATACTGCATCTAATAAAAACTGAACTCCTTTATTTTTAAAGGCTGAACCACAAATCATTGGAATAATAGACATATCCATAACAGCTGCTCTAAGAGCATTGTGAATTTCATCTTCAGTTATTGAATCTTCATCCTCCATATACTTTTCAAGAAGATTTTCATCATAAGTAGCAACTTCTTCAATTAACAATCCTCTATATTTCTTTGCTTCTTCCTTAAGATTATCAGGAATATCTATAACATCAAACGTAGCCCCCATAGATTCTTCATGCCATACAATTGCTCTATTCTTTATAAGATCAACAATACCTTTGAAATCTGATTCATCACCAATAGGTAAGACAATAGGAACTGCATTAGAACCTAGCATTTCTTTAACTTGCTTACAAACCATCTGGAAATTAGACCCTTGTCTATCCATTTTATTTACAAATCCCATTCTTGGAACTTTATAATTATCTGCAAGTCTCCAGTTTGTTTCAGACTGAGGTTCTACACCATCTACAGCGCTAAATAAAAAAACAAGACCATCAAGAACTCTTAATGATCTGTTTACTTCCACTGTAAAATCTACGTGACCTGGAGTGTCTATAATATTCATGTGATATGAATTAGAATCTTCAGTTGGCTCTCCATTTTCGCTTGGAAAATTCCAGTTACAAGTTGTTGCAGCAGAAGTAATTGTTATACCTCTTTCCTGCTCCTGTTCCATCCAATCCATTGTAGCTGCTCCATCATGAACTTCTCCAATTTTATGGGAAACACCTGTATAGTACAAGATCCTTTCAGTAGTAGTAGTTTTACCTGCATCAATATGTGCAGCAATACCTATATTTCTAGTATATCTTAAATCTCTAGCCATAATTAAAATCTAAAATGTGAAAATGCTTTATTGGCTTCTGCCATCTTATGAGTATCAACTTTTTTCTTTACAGCAGCACCTTCTTCTTTTGATGCAGCTAAAATTTCCGCTGCAAGCTTTAAGGCCATAGATTTTTCATTTCTCTTTCTAGAATAATTAATTAGCCATTTCATGGCAATTGAAATTTTTCTATCTGCTCTAATTGGTGATGGAATTTGAAATGTTGCTCCTCCAACTCTTCTACTTCTTACTTCTACATGAGGCATAACATTTGATAAAGCATCCTTCCAAAGCTCTATGGCTTCCTTTTTATCTTCTCCTTCACCAGTATTTTTTGATTCAACAGCATCAATAGCGTCATAAAAAACTTTAAAGGCAGTAGATTTCTTACCACTCCACATCATCATATTAACAAACCTAGTAACAAGCTGATCGTTAAATCTAGGATCTGGTAATAAAGGTCGTTTCTTTGCCTGGTTTTTTCTCATCTATATAATTGCTTTGATTATTTTTTTGGCTTTTTTGCGCCGTATTTAGATCTTCTTTGTGTTCTACCTTCTACACCAGCAGTATCAAGAGCTCCACGAATTATATGGTATCTAACTCCTGGTAAATCTTTAACTCTTCCACCTCTAACTAATACTATTGAATGCTCTTGTAAATTATGTCCTTCACCAGGTATATAAGCATTCACTTCATTACCATTGGTAAGTCTAACTCTAGCAACCTTTCTCATGGCAGAATTAGGTTTCTTTGGAGTAGTAGTATACACACGAGTACAAACTCCTCTCCTCTGAGGACATGAATTCAAAGCAGCCGATTTACTTTTCTTAGTTAATTTGGCTCTTCCCTTTCTTACTAATTGCGATATAGTAGGCATATATTCTATTATTTATTTCCCCTCTCGTGTTTCTCGAGAAGGCGTGCAAAGGTAAAAATTAAAATCAATTATTCAAATGTTAACAGATATATTTTAAATGTTTTTTTAATTATTCCTGTAAATTATATTAAAATGATAAAATTATCGTTAGTTGATAAGAGAATAATCTATGAAAATTAAAAACAAATTATTTTTACTATTTGTGCTGATTTTCAGCATAAGTTTTTCACAAAACTTAACGCTTGAAATATATTCCAATATTGGTCAAGAAAATGACATAATTTCAGGCATTAATTATAACAAAAATTTTGATACTTTTGAGGAGTTAAAAAATGAAGTTGACAATACTATTAAAAATCTCCAAAAAACTGGATTTTTAAAAGCATCTATAAATCAAATTCAACAGATTAAAAATAATGAATATTTAGCTGAGATTTCATTAAAAAATAAAATCAAATATATCTATGTTTTAGGGCTTGATTCAATACCCTTAAAAGGGTATGAAAATTACAAAATAATTGATGGTAAAAAGACTGTTAAATTATCCATTGAAAATATTCAAGATTTTTTTAAAAAATTAAATCAATATACATCAAAAAATGGCTTTCCTTTTAATTCAGCAAAATTTGTAAATATTAAGTCATTTGAGCTTAATAATTTACAAGCCGAAATTCAAATTAATTATGAAAAACCAAGAGAAATTGACAAAATAGTAATTAAGGGCTATGAAAAATTTCCCAAATCCTATCTTAAATATCTTACAAAATATAAGATTGGAAAGAAATTCGACATGGAGCAAGTTCAACAAAGCAGTAAGCTATTAAATCAGCTTGTCTTCATAAAACAGACTAAAAA
>MDTB01032706.1_pt1 | contig 17996 bp, 18 predicted proteins | sample 811161 | NCBI WGS metagenome assembly MDTB01 (sample SAMN05326650, study PRJNA326480) | marine metagenome | isolation source: seawater | place: Mediterranean Sea | collected 2009
AATAGCCCAAAAATAAGGAATATCAACACTTGCCCCTAAATTTCTACTGTCAGAAAATAATGGTGGCAATAAACCAGATCTTCTGTCAACAGATGGGTCAGGATGAGATAGTCTTGGCAAATAAAAGATTGGAATATCATAAATTTTAATTACTGTATTATCGTAAAAAATTGTTTTACTTTTATTATCGTGCCTCATTTTAGTTGATTGCAAAGACCATGGAGGACATTTTTCGCCTTCTTTAATTTCGCAAAGTGTAAATATACTTTTATTAAAAGAACTACCTTCATTATTTAATGTCATAGTGTTTGCAAATATACGAGGGTCATTACTTTTATTCATTTTAAAATCTGCGTTGTTAAGAAAGGCCTTAATGTCGGTACCTAATAACTCTTTCTTTTTTGTATCTATATATATTTGTGAAAATTCATAAGTATTTTCAAATTCATCTATAATTTTAATCAATCCAACGGATTTAAATATATCGTTTTCGGCAAGATATTCGAAATTTTCTAAATAAATTTTATTGCCACTTAAATCTTCCAAAATAGCAGATTTTTCTGATCTAATTTTCTTATTTAGATTATCAAAGTAAAGATCAGAACCATTTAAAATATAATTCTCTGATGTCGTTAAAGTTGTTGGACCAACAGTTTTTAATATATCTTTAAGATTATTATATTCAGCGTAATCAGTTTCAACTTTATTTTCAAATTCATCTATTGCTGTAATTTTTGTTTTAAGGATTATTTCTTGAGTACTTTTGTTATATTTTGCAAATTGGCTTGTAATTTCTTTGTCTAAAGTTTTTACTCTAACATCATTTTTAAAAATAGTACTTTTTTTATTTTTATCTAAAGTTATATCTCTAGCTTCTATAAACATATTTTCCGCATATGAATATGAAGATAAAAAAAATAAAAAAAATATGGGAAGGAATTTATTTTTCATTTATTTGCAATATCCCTATAAAGGTGAATAAGCTAAGAGCTATAATTGGTGACCAAATTGATAAAATAATTGGTATTCTACCAGTTTTGCCCAAGGCTAGAGACAAGTCCTTAAAATAATAAACTAAAATGCAGGTTATTAAACCAACAATTATGAACCTAAAATTTTCTGATCTTTTAAGAGTGTGCATTGTTAAAATAGAGGCTATACCGGTCATTAAAAATAAAAAAAAAGGGAATACTAGCATCGAATGTAAAGTTTGATTTAAAAATACTTTATTATAGCCTTTATTTATTAATTTTTCATAATTAAATATTAAGTCAATAAATGACAAAGTGTTTGAATTATTAAAAAGATTTATGATCTTATCATAATTATAAATAGAGCTGATTTTATACTTTTTAAATTCCTTTTTTTCAAAAATAGAGTTTTTTGGAGTAAAAATTATTACATCCGTTAACATCCAGTCAAATTTTTTTATATCAGCTTTTTTGCCGATTATTTTCTTTTTTAATAAAAATTTTTCATCAAACTGATAAATTTTTACATCAATAAGATTTGTTCCTTCTGGTTTGTTAGCTGTAATAATTCTTTCTCCACTATTAAGATTTTCTTTAATCCACAAACCATTTTTATTAAAAGAAATAAGGTGATCTATATCTCGAGCATATTGTGATTTTGTTTTTTCGTAAAATTGTAACATTGATGAAGTCAAAGGATTAATAATAATTAAGACAAGCCAACCGAGAAAAAAAGACGTGGTTGCGAAAATAAAAAATATTTTTATGCTTGAAAAACCGTTTATCTTCAATATCAAGAAATCTTTGTTATTCCTGATTTTGATCATATAAAGCATACTTGAAACAAATATAATAAATGGAAGTTGATTTAATATAGTGCTTGGAACAAAAATACTTGTTAACATTAACGGTAAAAAAATATTTACATTGAACTTTTTGAAAAACTCTATCTCCTCAAATAAATTTAAAATAACGCCAAATCCATAGATGGTTAAAACAACTAAAAAAAAATATTTAAAAAAATTTTTTAATATATAATTTAAAATTACTCTACTCATAAACCGATTGGTCCTTTTCTAAACCTATAAACTAACGCAGAATAAAAAATTATTATTAATATAAATGGTAATACTGTATAAAAAATTCCAATTCGAGTATTTACTCCTGTATATCTCATAAAAAGCTCAGTGGATACCAATAATAAGAAGCTTGCAGTATAAATTGAAAATTTTTTAAAAAAGATTAAATTATCTTTAATTAATAAAAAAGAACATAACAAAGCTACAGCTGGAATATAAAATGGTAAAATTAATCTTCTAATTAGGTTTGGTATAATTTCTTTTTTATTATTTTCATCACACGCATCAAACTTATTTAAATTTGTGGAGAAGCAACTCAGTAATTTAAATGTTGAAGTCTCTTGTAATTTTGGTTTTTTTATTGTTGATGTTGATAAATCGCTCAAATTAATACTTAGTTGTTCAAAATTTATAACTTCAATATTTTCTTCTTTTGATGAAATTATTTGTCCATTAATTAAGAACATATTTCTCTGATCTATTATTCCTCTTTCTGCAATAATAGCAGTGTTTGATACAGATTTTAAATTTGTTGAAAATTTTTTTAAATTATTACCCGTATCATTTAGAAAAATATTTTTTACCTCGTTATCTATTTTTTTATCAACTATAAAAGTAAAACCTTTAAAAGCATCACTAAATTGCTGAGGTCTTATAGTAGGTAAAAAGGAGTTTAATTGATCTTGGCTTAAAAGGTTTCTCGATTTATTGAGCGCTAATGGAGTCAAAAAACTTGATAAAAAAAGATAAAAAATCAAAACAGTCAGCGAAGATAATAGTATTAAATTTACCAAATGAATTTTTTTAACACCTGAAGTCCAAAGTATTATAAATTCACTATCATTGTTATGCTTAATAATAAAAATTATAATAGAAACCAAAAAAGCAAGAGGTATAAATTTAGGGGCTATACCAAATAAATTTAAAAAAGAATATTGAAAATAAGTCAAAACTGGGTAACCGCTATCAACAATCAGTTCCAAAAAATTTACAGCTCTTACTGTTAAAGCTATTAGCGAAAGACCCAATACCATTGTTAAAAAGGTTTTTATTATTTCAATGAAGTAGTTTTGATAAATTTTGTTTCGAAGCATTGGAATATTTTGTATATAGATAATGTATCCAATAGATAAATTCAATCAATGGTTTAATAATTGTAAATTTTCCATTGAATTAATGCATATTTGATCATATATACCTCTCAAATCAATTTAAAAAATTATAAAAATATATGTCTATAAAAATAAACTACCCAAAAAAATCAATTAGAAAAATTTCAGCTAATCTTGTTCTATTTTCAAACGATAAATTCAATATAAGTAATCTAAAAAAATATCTTTCTAAATCTGAATTTTCTTACATAAATGATCTATTAAAAACTAGCGATTTAAAAAAAAATTTATTTGTCTTTGAGGTAAATTCGAAAAAAAAAATTATTTTAATATCTATTAAAAATAATTTAAAAACTTCTGATATTGAAAATCTAGGAGCAGAGTTTTATGGACGTGTAAACTATGGAAAAAATAGTGAGTACTTTATAAACTCCGATAGTCTAGTTGGTAAGCAAGATGTTTTTCTAAGTCATTTCCTTCATGGATTAAAATTAAAATCTTATGAGTTTAAAAAATATAAATCAAAAAAAGAGACAAGAATAATTTCAATAAATGTGTATGGAAATAAAAATAAACCTTCAAATCAAAATCAATCAAAATTTAAAGCTTTAGAAGATGGAACCTTTTATGCTAGAGATTTAGTTTCTGAACCCGGTAACATCCTTCACCCAGATGAGTATGCAAAAAGACTATTGTCTTTAAGAAAAGACGGATTAAAAGTTAACATATACGACGAAAAAAAAATGAAAAAACTAGGCATGCATTCTTTACTTGGCGTTGGAATGGGAAGTGTTAGAGGATCATATCTTGTAACAATGGAATGGAATGGAATAAAGAATAATTCAAAACCATTAGCATTCGTTGGAAAAGGAGTTACTTTTGATACCGGCGGTTATTCATTAAAACCAGCAAGATTTATGGAAGACATGACCTATGATATGGCAGGATCAGCAGCCGTAGTCGGTTTGATGAAGAGCTTAGCATTAAGAAAAGCTAAAGTTAATGCTGTTGGTGTTGTAGGACTTGTAGAGAATATGGTAAGTGGTGTTGCTCAAAGACCAGGAGATATTGTAAAATCTTTTAGTGGTAAAACTATAGAAGTATTAAATACTGACGCAGAAGGTAGATTAGTTTTAGCAGATGCATTAACTTTTACTGAAAAAAAATTTAAACCAAGAATCATGGTAGATTTAGCGACCTTAACTGGTGCTATTATAGTCTCTTTAGGATCAGAGTACGGAGGTCTTTTTTCTAATGATGATGAGTTATCTAAAAAACTATTAAATGCAGGTGAAAAAGTTGAGGAAAAATTATGGAGAATGCCTCTACACAAAAATTATGATAAACTTATAAATTCAAAAAATGCTGATATGCAAAATATTAATTATGTTGGTGGAGCAGGATCAACAACAGCTGCACAATTTTTACAAAGATTTGTTTTAAATAAAACCCCCTGGGCTCATTTAGATATTGCTGGTATGGCCTTTTCTAAATATGCAGGAGCATTAAACTCAAGTGGAGCTACGGGATTTGGAGTAAGATTGTTAAACCAACTTATAGAGGATAATTACGAATAAAATGGAGCAAACACTCTCTATTATAAAACCTGATGCTGTAGAAAGAAATCTAACTGAAAATATTAAAGATATATTTGTAAAAAATAACTTGAAAATAAAAGAAAGTAAAAAAATTCACTTAACTAAAGATGAGGCAGCTGAATTTTATAAAATTCATCAATCTAAACCATTTTTTAACGATTTATGTAACTATCTATCCTCTGGTCCAATTATTGTCATAATTTTGGAGGGTGCAAATGCAGTACTAGCAAACAGAAAATTGATGGGAGCGACCGATCCTAAAGACGCGGAGGAAAACACAATCAGAAAACTATATGGAATTTCAATCGATAAAAATTCAGTCCATGGTTCTGATTCTCTTGTAAATGCAAAAAAAGAAATAGAATTTTTTTTTAAGAATTAGTTATTTCTAAAAATTTTTATAATAGCCTCAGGAAAAGCTTTGTATTCAAGCCTTTGAGTTTTACTCTTTAAAATATTCTCATCATCATTAGCATCGATAAAAAAGGATTTTTGAATAATGTTACATCCGCTATCTAATTTTTCGTTTACATAATGCACAGTGCATCCTGATTTAATTTCTTTACTTTTCAAAATTCTAGAAAAAGTATTTAAGCCTTTAAATTTTGGTAGCAAGGAAGGATGAATATTTATAATCTTATTTTTATAATTATTTATTAATTTATTTGAAATAATTTTCATATAACCCGCTAGACAAATAAAATTAATTTCGTGTTTTCTTAAACTCAAAAGAATTTTATTCTCATAATTACGCATCTTAGTATTAATAATAATATATGGTATTTGATTTTTTTTAGCATGATTGATACCGAAAGCATTTTTATTATTACTTATCACCAAACTAATTTTAATAGGAAAATTTAAATCTCTAGATTGAGAAATAAGATTTTTGAGATTTGAACCATGCCCCGAAATAAAAACACAGGTTTTCTTTTTTACCATTTTAAAGATTTTGACAGATTTATTTTATTCTTATCTTTTGAAATATAGCCTATTTCATATGGCATAAATGCTTTTGAAAATTTTTTTTTTATATGAGTTATATTTTTTCTTGGAGCAATCACGCAAAAGCCAATACCACAGTTAAAAGTTCTCATCATTTCTTGATCTGAAATATTTTTACTTTTAAGCCATTTAAAAATTTTTTTTATTTTTATTTTTGAAAGATCAATATTCAAAGTTAAATGTTGCGGTACAGATCTTAATAAATTTTCAATTAAACCTCCTCCCGTAATATGAGCTGCAGCCTTAATAAGATTTTTACTAGTTAAGTTTAAAATTTCTTTAGAGTAAATTTTAGTAGGTTTTAAAATTTCGTTTTTTAAATTATTTGGCAATTTATTTTTTTTTAATATAGACCTCACTAGTGAGTAGCCATTTGAATGTATCCCATTAGATGGAACTGCTAACACGACATCATTTTTTTGTACATTTTTCTCATTCAAAATTTTCTTTTTAGATACTATACCGACACTAAAACCAGCTAAATCAAATTTATCTTTAGAGTAGATACCTGGCATTTCAGCAGTCTCTCCACCAACTAATTTACAATCAGAAATTTTACACCCTTTAAAAATACCCTTTAAAATTTTTTTTGTTTTAATTAAATCCAATTTACCTACAGCAATATAATCTAAAAAAAATAACGGTTTTGCGCCTTGAACAATTAAATCATTTACACACATAGCCACTAAATCAATCCCAATAGTATCAAATTTTTTAAATTTATTTGCCAAATCAATTTTAGTTCCAACTCCATCAGTGCATGAAACTATTACTGGGTCCTTAATTTTAGAATTGCTTATATCAAATAATGAACCGAATCCTCCAATCACACCTTTTTTTTGTGATTGACTCCTTTTTTTGACATCTTTTTTTGATATTTTGGATATATGATCAACTAATTTATTTGCTAACGAAATGTTTACACCGCTTTTTTTATAACTATTTTGATTTTTTTTCATTTATAAATTGATGTTTAGATTTTTATGAAATTTTACAAACAAATATTATTTATTTTAATTGTTTTTTTTAAAACTGAAACTCTTTTTTCTGAAAATAACCTATTTAATGTTAATAATATCAAGTTAGAAAAAAAAGACAAAATTGCAAATAACTCACTTGCTGACGAAGCTATTAAAAAAGGCTTCAACCAACTAATAACTAAAATATTGTTAAAAGAGGATGTAGATAAGCTCTCAAATCTAAATTTGTCATCGATCAAACGATTGGTGACTTATTATCAAGTCGCAAATATTTCTGAAGAAAAAGACAAAACAGAATATGTAAATTTTAGTATTACATTTGATAAGGAAAAAATTCATGACTTACTTTACAAACAAAATATATCATATTCTGAGGTTTCAGATAAAGAAATGTATATTTTGCCAGTTTTAATCAAAGAAAATAAAATTTTTGTTTTTAATAATAATTTCTTTTATGAAAATTGGAATAAAGTTTATAATGATGATTTGATTGAATTTATCCTACCTTTTGAAAAAATTGAAATTATTGAAAATATAAATGACTCAAAGAATAATTTAATAAATTTGGAATTATTAAATTTATTTGAAGAATATAAAAATAATAATTTAGCCCTTATACTAATTGAAGATAATATAAAAAATAATAAAAAAATTTATATTAAAACAATAATACAAGGGAAAAATATATCTAAAAGTTTTGATATAAAAAAAGAAAACTTGGAAACTAATAAACTTTACGAAAAAATAATTGTATTTACAAAAAAAGAACTCATAGATTTGGTCAAATCTAAAAACTTAATTGATATTAGGACACCGTCATTTTTAAATGTTAGATTAAATCTTAATAAAAAAAGTAATTTAGTCCAATTAAATTTAAAAATTAAAAGTATAGATGCAATTGAAAATATCTATGTTCAAGAGTTTAATAAAGATAATATGAACCTAAAAATAAAATATTTAGGTCAATTAGAAAAAATTATTAATCAATTAAAAAAAAAAAATATAGAATTAAAGTTAATAAATGAACAGTGGATAATTACTACATTATAAAATGGATCAACTTATATTTAAATTTCCGTTTTCAAAAAAATATTATGAACAAGATTTTTTTGTATCAAGTAATAATTTTTCTGCTTTTAAATTAGTTGAGAGCTGGCCGACATGGTCGAGTAAATGGTTAAACATATTTGGTGCCGCTGGATCAGGTAAAACACATCTATCTAAAATATTACAAAAAAAAATCGATAAGACAAAACTAATTGATGCGAGAAATATAAATAATGAAATAATACAAGATTTAAACCAATTTAATTGTCTAATAATTGATAATTTTAATAATAACATTGAAGAAAAATTGTTTTATTCAATATTAAATGAGTCAAAACAATTAGAAAATTACGTATTAATTAATTCCATACATTCTATTAAAAATATTAATTTTAATTTAACTGATCTTAAATCAAGAATTACTAGTTTCCTATATATTGGAATTGAACTACCTACTGACGATTTATTAAAAGTAATTATTTCTAAAACATTATCTGATAATCAAATAAGTTTAAATCCAAAAATATTAGACTACATTATTAACAATGTAGAAAGATCGTATGAAAAAATGTTTAAATTTCTAAAAGATGTTGATGAATTATCTTTATCTACTGGAAAATCGATTAATATTAATTTAATAAAAAAAGTATTAGGTAAATGAATAAATACAGAACTCATAATTGCTCACAAGTTAGTGAAAAAGAAATAAACCAAATAATACATATTTCTGGTTGGTTACATAGAAAAAGAGATCACGGTAATTTACTTTTTATAGACTTAAGAGATCACTATGGAATGACTCAGTGTGTAATTGAAAATAATAATAAATTTTTTCCAGTTCTAGAAAAGTCAAAACCTGAGTCAGTTCTTAAAATAAGTGGTAAAGTTGTAAAAAGGGCTAGTGGAACTGAAAATTTAGGATTAAAAACTGGTAAAATTGAAATTTCAATAGAGTCCGTAGAAGTTTTATCTAAATCCAAAGAGTTGCCAATGCCAGTTTTCGGTGAGCAAGATTATCCAGAGGATATAAGATTAAAATACAGATTTTTAGATTTAAGAAGAGAAGAAATGCATAAAAATATAATTTTAAGATCGAACGTTATTTCTTTTATAAGATCTGAAATGTTAAAATTAGGTTTTTTAGAATATCAAACACCTATTTTAACCTCTTCTAGCCCAGAAGGAGCAAGAGACTTTCTAGTACCAAGCAGATTAAATCCAGGAAAATTTTATGCATTACCTCAAGCACCACAACAATTTAAACAATTAATTATGGTGTCTGGTTTTGATAAGTATTTCCAAATCGCACCTTGTTTTAGAGACGAGGATGCCAGAGCAGATAGAAGTCCAGGAGAATTTTATCAATTAGACTTAGAAATGTCTTTTGTAGAACAAGAAGATGTCTTTAATGTTGTAGAAAAATTAATGGTAAACTTATTTAAACAGTTTTCCTCAAAAAAAATTTTAAATGAAAAATTTCCAAGAATACCCTATGAAGAAGCAATGAAAAAATATGGTACGGATAAACCAGATTTAAGAAACCCACTATTAATTTATGAAATTACAGATTTGTTTAAGAGAGATGATGTAAAATTTGATATATTTAAAAAATCGGTAAACGCTGGTTCTATTGTGAGAGCTATAATAACTAGGAATACTAAAGATAAGCCTAGAAGTTTTTTTGACAACATAGATAAATGGGCAAAAGAGCAAGGAGCATCTGGATTAGCCTATTTTACAATAGAGCAGGATAAAGAAATCACAGGTAAAGGGCCTGTTGGAAAGTTTTTTAGTGAGGACTCCATTAAAGAAATCATGAAAAGATGTAACGCTAAAATAGGAGATAGTATTTTTCTTGCATGTGGCATGGAAAAAGAAATTGAAAAAATTCTTTCTTTAGCAAGAGATAAAATAGCTAATGATTTGGATATCGTTGATAAAACAAAATTCGCTTTCTGCTGGATTGTTGACTATCCAATGTACGAGTATGATGTAAATTCTAAAAAGATTATTTTTAGTCACAATCCATTTTCAATGCCTCAAGGTAAAATTAATGAATTAAATTTTAATAAACCATTAGACATAAAGGCATTTCAATATGATATTGTATGCAATGGAATTGAGCTATCGTCTGGAGCAATCAGAAATCACATACCAGAACTCATGTATAAACTATTTGCAATAGCTGGATACTCGGATAAAGAAGTTAATGAAAAATTTAGTGGAATGATTAACGCATTTAGTTATGGGGCACCACCCCACGGCGGCATTGCCCCTGGTATTGATAGAATTGTAATGTTGCTTGCTGAGAAAGAAAATATTAGAGAAGTAACTCTATTTCCTATGAACCAGAATGCCCAAGATCTGATGATGCAGGCACCTTCGGAAGTTGACGAAAATCAATTAAAAGAACTTAGTTTAAAAAAAGATATTAAAAAAAATTAGTTTTTTGTTTTAAGATTAATTCTAACATCTGAGAGATCTACTAATTTTTCTTCATAATTGCTTCTAACAAAACCCTTAGAAGTAATATTTTTGACAATTTTGAGAAATTTATCATCTCCAGTTTCTGGGTCTAAATTTTTTGTACTTGCAATGGAGGGAGTATGAGCCAATTCTTCCTTACCAAGATAAGAAATAGCCAGTTCTCTAAAAACATAGTCAAGTATTGATGAAGCACTTAATATTCTATCATTACCAATCACATTGCCAGATGGTTCAAATTTAGTATCAATAAATGCATCCACATATTCCTCAAGTGGAACTCCATATTGTAATCCTAAAGAAATAGCTATTGCAAAATTATTCATCATTGCTTTTACAAGCTCACCTTCTTTATTGGTATCAATGAAGATCTCACCAATTTTTCCATCATCGTACTCGCCAGTGTGAAGATAAACCTTGTGATCGCCAATTTGTGCTTTTTGAATGTATCCTTTACGTCTATCAGGCATTTTAAATCTTGCATTATTTTTAATCTTTAAATTTACAGAATTTTCATTTTGATTATTTTTTGGTGTTTTGTTTTGATTAGGAATATTATCAGGTAAAATCTTATCTAATTTAGTATCATTAGGTTTCGTATCATTTTTTCCACCCACTTTTTTAGTTTTCCGATTATTAAGTTTAACATCAATAACTTCAACATCTCCATCAGTTCTTTTATCAATTTTTGATAATTCCCCGTCATCTAAATTGTCTAAAGCGTGAACAGTTTTAAAAGTGCAAGTATAGTAAGTTTCGACAATGTATTTTTTCATAATATTATTGGAATCTCTTTATTTAGATATATATTAATTGTATGAAGTGTCTATTATTTAATAATACAATTAATAATTGTGTGGATTTAAAATTTCTAATATGAGTTTCAAAATAATTTTTACTTGGTGGAATAAACAAACCTTTGGAACCTTTTTAAAAACTATATTTTTTGGAAAATATGTTGGACTTGATGATCTGGGAAATAAATATTATCAAAGTAAAAAAAATGAACGTTGGGTTGTTTATGCAAATAATATTGAAGCAACTAAAATTACTTCAGAATGGTATTTGTGGATGCATCACACAACAGATAAAATACCGGATAATAAAGATAGCAAATACCCATGGCAAAAAAAACATTTAGAAAATCAAACAGGAACAAGTAATAGCTTTAAACCTGTTAAGATTAGAAAGAACAGTATTAAGAAAAAATATGAAACTTGGAAGTAAAGACTATTTTATTCTAATTTTTTGTTTTTTATATTCTAATTTTTCTTTTGCAGAAGAAAAAATCACAACCTCTCCGTTAATAAACGTAGAACAAATCAAACCAAGTTTTGAAGAGCCAGACGACGAAAATGAAAATATTTTGTCCAGTCAAAATCTTAAAGAAAAAAAGAATAATAATAATTTGAAATCATCTCAAGCAATTTTGATTGGGCTAGATAAGATTACTGCAAAGTCATCAGAATTAGTTGTCAATCTCAACGAAAAAAAACAGTTCGGCCCTCTCGAAATTAAAATTCTTAAATGCGGAAAGGTTAAAGTGAATAATAGAATTGATAGTGTCGCGTATATGCAAGTTAAAGATTTAACTAAAAGTGAAAATGATCAAGTTTTTATTTTTAATGGTTGGACTTTTGCTTCAGATCCAAGTCTTACTCCATTTGATCACGCAATTTATGATTTACAACTTTTAAATTGCAGTAGCGTTTAATAAAATTTTTCTTTTCCAAGCCAATTTGTATCAAAATCAGAGTCAATAAATTTTTTATGACACAATATCTTCTTGTGTAAATCAATTGTTGTAGTTATTCCTTCTAGCACAAATTCATCAAGGGATCTTAAAGTCCTTTGTATCGCCTCTGTCCTATTTCTCCCTTTACAAATCACTTTAGCGATTAAACTGTCGTAATAAGGAGTAATTTTACAACCTTGAAATACTGATCCATCTACTCTTGTTCTAAAGCCCGAGGGTTGATGACAAACACTAATTATTCCGGGGCTTGGTTGAAAATTCAATGCTGGATTTTCAGCGTTTATTCTGCACTCAATCGTATGACCTCTAGGATCAATGTCATTTTGTTTTAAAGCGGTATCTCCAGAATAGGCAATCCAAAGCTGCTCTTTGACTATATCAATACCTGTTTGAACCTCAGTTACTGGATGTTCTACCTGAACTCTAGTATTCATCTCTAAAAAATAAAATTTTCCATTTTCGTAAATAAATTCAACTGTACCCGCACCCTCATAATTAAGCTGCTCAACCATTTTTACAGTTTTATCTAAAAGATCTTTTCGTTGATCTTTTGTTAAAACTGGACTTGGAGTCTCTTCAATTAATTTTTGATGCCTTCTCTGAACTGAACAGTCTCTTTCACCAAGGTGTACTGTTTTATTTTTTCCAGACATAATTTGTACTTCAATATGTCTTGGGTGTTTAAAATACTTTTCTATATAAAGTTCATCATTATTAAAAAATTTTTTTGCTTCAGATTTAGCTGTTAGAAATAAATTTTCTAACTCTCTCTCTTCTTCAACAACTTTCATGCCTTTTCCTCCACCTCCACCTGCCGCTTTAATTAAAATTGGATACCCAATTTCTTTACATATAGATTTTGCTTCTGATAGAGATTTAACTCCTCCTTCTGAACCTTCGATAACAGGTAAACCATGTTTTTTTGCAATTCGTTTAGCTTCAATTTTGTCTCCCATTTTTGATATTATTTCTGCTCTAGGACCAATAAATTTGATTCCATGTTTATTTACGATTTCCGAAAATTTGGCATTTTCTGATAAAAACCCGTATCCTGGATGAATTGCTTCTGCACCTGTCAAATCAACAGCAGACATAATTGATGAAATATTTAAATAACTATTTTGAGGTTGATGGGAACCTATGCAAACACTCTCATCTGCTAATCTTACATGCATTGATTCAGCGTCTACATTTGAGTGAACTGCTACAGTTTTAATACCCCACTCTTTACAAGCTCGAATAACTCTAACAGCTATTTCACCTCTATTAGCTATTAAAACTTTCTTGAACATTTTTATATTTATTTTAAAAGAATTAAAGTTTGACCAAACTCTACAGGTTGACCATCTTCAATTAAAATTTTCTTCACTTCACCGTCTGCTGAAGAAGGAACATGATTCATTGTCTTCATGGCCTCGACAATCATAACAGTTTGACCTTTTTTAATTTTATCTCCAACTTCGACAAATTTTTTAGCTCCCGGTTCTGGAGCCAAATAAGCAGTTCCTATTATCGGAGATTTAACTCTAGTACCTTCACTTTCATCAGAGGATTTAAGAACTGATTTATTTGGTGACACTATAGCGCTAGTTTGTGCTAACTCAATTCCTTTAGATTCTCTAGAAACTTTAATTTTAGTTTGCCCGTCTTGATATTCCAACACACTAAGTTCAAACTCCTTAAGATTGTCTACAAGTTCTTTTATTAATTTTTTATCAATTTTCATTTATCTAAAAATTTACTCATCGCTTGTAATGACATTATGTATCCGTTAGCTCCAAATCCACAAATAACGCCTTTAGCTAATTTACTAACCAGAGATTTATGTCTAAATTCTTCTCTATTATAAATATTACTGATATGCAATTCAATAATTGGAATCTTCAAAATTTTCAGAGCATCGTGAATTGCTACGGAAGTGTGAGTGTAACCTCCAGCATTAAGGATTAATCCGTCTTGTTTATCTCTTGAGCTTTGAATTTCATCAACTAATTCTCCTTCTATATTTGATTGAAATAAAGAAAGTTTGATATTATTTTGTTTTGCATAATCTTTACAACTTTTTTCAATATCCTTTAAAGTAAAACTACCATATTGGTTTTTTTCTCTTTCACCTAAAAGGTTGAGGTTTGGTCCATTAAGAATTATAATTTTATTCATAAACTTCTTGATATTGAATAACTTAATTATGGCAAAAATACAATTAAATGGAAAAAAAGTAGTTATTAAATCAAACTATTCAATATTTGATCTTTTAAAAAAATACAAGTTAATTAAAAAAAAACTTGCCGTTGAACATAATGGAAGAATAATTCCAAAAGTGAGTTATAAGAAAAAAATTTTAAAAAATAACGATAAAGTTGAAATAGTTCACTTTATAGGCGGAGGATAAATTGAAAAAAGACTCTTTTAAAGTCGCAGGTCATTCACTTAAGTCTAGACTTATAGTAGGTACTGGTAAATATAAAAGCTTTTCCCAAACTGCTGAAGCAGTGAAAGCCTCTGGTGCAAATATGGTAACAGTAGCTGTTAGACGTGTAAATATTTTGGATAAAAAAAAAAAAATTTTAACTGATTATATTAACCCTAAAAAAATTATATTTTTACCTAACACAGCTGGCTGTTTTACCTCGGAGGAAGCTTTAAGAACTTTAAGACTTGCTAGAGAGATGGGTGGATGGAAATTAGTCAAACTTGAAGTTCTAGGTGATAAAAAAACTCTTTATCCAAACATGATAGAAACAATCAAGTCTACCAGAACTTTGGTGAAAGAGGGTTTTAAGGTAATGGTTTACTGTACCGATGATCCTTTGTTAGCAAAAAAATTGGAAGATTATGGAGCCTCAGCGATTATGCCATTAGCATCACCTATTGGTTCAGGATTGGGACTGCAAAATAAAGTAAATATTTCAATAATAATAAAACAATCTAAGGTACCAGTTATAGTAGATGCAGGTATAGGCACAGCCTCTGATGCAACAATTGCAATGGAGTTAGGTTGTGACGGGGTTTTGATAAATAGCGCTATAGCCAAAGCAAAAAAACCAATTTTAATGGCTAAAGCTTTTAAAGATGCGGTAATCTCTGGAAGAAATTCATATTTAGCCGAAAGAATGAATAAAAACTATTTTGCAACAGCAAGTTCTCCTCTAAAAGGTTTGATTTAACTTTTCTTTTTTCTTCTTACCCAAAGGGTTTTTACTTTCTTTTTTGATTTGGTCTTTTTTATTTTATCTTTAGCTAAAATGGTTTCTTGAGCTTTACTTTTTTTTGTTTTTATTAAATTACTTTTCGTTTGATTTGAATGAACAATTGCGCTGATATTTTCCACTGAATTAATTAACTTTTTTGATTTATTTAAAAGGTCAATCTTATATTCAGGAATTATAAATTTATCATCAGATTGTATTCTAATTTCAAAAGAGTATTTTTTTTGGAAGTATTTTAATTCATCTATTAAATTTTTTTCTATAAAAATTTTAACTTTTTCTGGAACATAGGCGCTAACAATTTTTACTTTTTCGGTAAATGCTAAGTGTTGAATCTTTTTTAATATTTTTTGTGAAAATGAAGACAACGATAATTGTGTCTCCCATTTTATAGATCCACTTCGCAATCTTTGTCTTGTCATCTCAAGGAGACCAAAATTACTGATTTTTCCAGTTTGTATTCTAGCTCTATCTTTTCTTATACTTTCCCTCATCTTTCTTTCAACTATTCGTCTATTATAAAAATTCATCATATCGATAAAATCGATAACTATTAGACCAGACAAGTCCCTTAATTTAATTTGGTGAGCTATTTCTTCTGCGGCTTCCAAATTTGTATTTAAAGCTGTTTTTTCAATATTTGTTTGTTTAGTAGACTGCCCAGAATTAATATCAATAGAGACTAAAGCTTCTGTAGGGTTAATTACTAAGTAGCCTCCAGATTTTAGTTTTACGGTTGGTTCGTAAATATTATTTAATTCTTTTTCTATATTAGCATCATGGAACAAAGGTATTTTACCACGGTATTTTTTTATGTTTTTTACATTTTTTGGCATCAGTTCTTTCATAAATTTTTTTGCTTTTTGATATGCCTCATTACCTTCAACATAAACATTTTTCGTATTGTTGTCGTAAGTATCTCTTAAAGTTCTTTTTATAATATCACCCTCCTCATAAACTAAAGATGGAGCATTAGAGTTTAGAGCTTTTTCCTTTATTTCCTCCCAAGTTTTTTGCGTATTTTTAAAATCTTTTTCTATCTCGTTCTTAGTTTTATTTGCACCAGCTGTTCTAACAATAACACCCATACTTTTTGGTATTTCAATATCATTAAGAATATTTCTTATTTTTTGACGATCGGATGAATTATAAATTTTTCTTGAAATACCGCCACCTTTAGGGGTGTTAGGCATTAAAACCATGAACTTTCCAGCCAAAGAAATAAAAGAAGTCAAAGCAGCACCTTTCTGACCTCTTTCCTCTTTAATTACTTGAATTAAAATTATTTGTCCTGGTTTGATAACTTCTTGTATTTTATATCTTTTTATACCGAATGAAGATTTAACTTTGTCTCTGTAATCTTGCTTTTTATTTATTTCTTGAATTTGATTTCCATTTTCGTCTTTTTTTTCATCCTTATTTTCTAATTGGTTCTCAGTTTGTAAATTCTCTTGATTGATCTCAATAGTTTTTTCTTTTAATTCTTCTCTAATTTTTTCTTCTGCTTCTCTTATCTTTTCTTTGTCTTCAGATGGCAATTGATAATAATCAGATTGAATATCATTAAATGCAAGAAAACCGTGTCTTTCTCTCCCAAAATTAACAAAAGCTGCTTGTAGAGATGGTTCAACTCTACTTATTGTTGCAAGATAAATATTATTCTTAAAATTTAAATTATTTTTATCTTCAAACTCATACTCTTCAATTGAATTATTTGATTTAAGAACAATACGAGTTTCATTTGGATGCGAGGCATCGATATATAAATTTTTTTCCATTTTATTAGAATTCCTTTTAGATATTTAAAATTTGATATTTTTGAAATTTTCATTAAAGTTAATTTAATACAATTTTATCTATAAATACACAATTTTAATCAATGAATGCCTAAAGAAAGTCAAAATTGTCAATATAAATTAATCCAATGTTTAAATTTCTCAATTTTTCACTCAAATTTATAATCATATTTTTTGTTATTGTAATATTTTTTTCTTTTTCAACTTTATGGTATTTTTCAGTTGGACTACCTGATTACAAAAAATTGTCAAATTATCAACCACCAATATCAAGCAGAGTTTATTCAGAAAATAATAAGTTAATTGCAGAATATGCTTTGGAAAAAAGATTATTTATACCTTTTGAGTCAATTCCAGAAAAAGTAATTAATGCCTTTCTCTCTGCAGAGGACAAAAATTTTTTTAATCATCCTGGAATTGATGCTAAAGGTATACTTCGTGCAGTCATAAAAAATTTAAAAAATATCTCACAAAATAAAAGACTGGAAGGTGCCTCGACAATTACACAACAAGTTGCAAAGAATTTTTTATTGACCAATGAAGTTTCCATGAAGAGAAAAGTTAAAGAAGCAATTTTAGCTTTTAGAATTGAAAGAGCCTACAAAAAAGAAAGAATTCTAGAACTTTACTTAAATCAAATTTATTTAGGTCAAGGCACTTATGGTATTGCTGCAGCTAGTTTAGAGTATTTTGATAAATCAATTAAAGAACTAAATTATTCAGAAGCTGCTTTATTAGCTGCTTTGCCAAAAGCACCCAGTAAATACAATCCTTATAAATATCCTGAACTCGCTAAATTTAGGAGAAATTTAGTGCTTGAAAATTTGGAAGAAAATAAGTTTCTTTCAAAAAAAGAATTAGAGGAATTTAAGATGAGTGAACTCAAACTCAAAAAAAGAAAAATTGAAATAGTTAATGAGGCTAACTCATATACTGAAGAAGTAAGAAGAACAGTCAAA
>MDTB01217994.1_pt1 | contig 17993 bp, 20 predicted proteins | sample 811161 | NCBI WGS metagenome assembly MDTB01 (sample SAMN05326650, study PRJNA326480) | marine metagenome | isolation source: seawater | place: Mediterranean Sea | collected 2009
GAGTGACACCGCTCGCATGTCAAGAGGCGTTGTAAACAAAAATGAAAACATGGACGAAGCTAGTCCTAACAACAAAATTTATGATAAATGTTGGAAAGGCTACAAAAAAGTTCCTGGCAAAAAACGAGGCGAAAAAGGCTCTTGCGTTAAAGCATAAAATCATAATGGGCACACGACGGTGCCCATCAATTCCTTAGAACAAAATAATACTTGACATTTTTTAATAATTAAATTATAATAATATATTTAAAGGAGTAATCATGAGTGATAGAGTATACGGTGTTGACGAAAAATCCAAACTTGAAAGAATCGTCAATGAAGGTGCTATAGTGATGCGTGAAATTTCTGACTTACAGGAGGGTCTTAGAGATACAGTAAAAGCCGTAGCAGAAGAATTAAATGTTAAACCCAGTTTGATTAACAAAGCAATAAAAGTAGCACATAAAGGTGATTGGTATAAGGTAGCTGACGAGTTTGAAGATCTTGAAACACTTGTAGAAACTGTTGGTAAGAAATAATTTTATAAAAATCACAAATGAGTTATATAGACGCTATATTTGACAAACAACAAGATGTAATAAAAGTTGTAGAACGCCACGAAGAGGGAAGAAAATACATTGAATATCCTGTAAAATATACATTTTATTACAAAGATCCTAGAGGAAAATATAAAAGTATATATGGTGATGATCTAAGCAGGATAATATGTAAGAACACAAAAGATTTTCGCAAAGAAGTAGCAATAAACAGGAACAAAGAATTATTCGAATCAGATATCAATCCAATATTCCAGTGTCTAAGTGCAAATTACTTAAACAAAGACGCACCAAAACTACAGGTTGCATTTTTTGATATAGAGACTGATTTTGATCCTGAACGGGGATTTGCAGATCCTTCTGATCCATTCATGCCAATTACTGCAATTACGGTAAATCTACAATGGTCGGATTCATTATTTACCCTAGCTCTTCCACCTAAAACACTGTCTATGCAGCAAGCACAAGCCGAAGTAACTGAGTGGAAAGATAATATCATCCTTTATGAGAATGAAGCAGAAATGCTGCAAACTTTTTTAGACTTAATACAAGATGCTGATATTATAAGTGGTTGGAATTCAGAAGGATATGATATTCCTTATACTGTGAACAGAGTGAGTAGGATATTAAGCAAAGATGATACTCGAAGATTTTGTTTGTGGAAACAGTTGCCTAAGAAAAGAGAATATGAAAAATTCGGAAAAACTGCAGAGACTTATGATTTTGTTGGTAGAGTACATTTAGATAGTTTAGAACTATATAGAAAATATACTTATGAGGAACGGCATAGTTACAGATTAGATGCAATCGGTGAAGCTGAGATTGGCGAGCGTAAGACAGTATATGAAGGTACATTAGATCAATTATATAATAATGATTTCCGTAAATTTATAGAATATAATAGACAAGACGTTGCATTGCTAGATAAACTTGATCGTAAATTACGTTTTATAGACTTATCAAATGAACTTGCTCATGCTAATACAGTACTGTTAAAAACAACAATGGGTGCAGTAGCCGTGACTGAGCAAGCAATTATAAATGAATCACACTATAGAGGCTTCCAAGTTCCTAACAGGACAAAACAAGGTGACAATAATACTGCGGCTGCAGGCGCTTATGTGGCTTTTCCAAAAAAAGGTGTCCATAAATGGATAGGTTCAATGGACCTCAATAGTCTATATCCAAGTGTAATTCGTGCCTTAAACATGGCACCTGAAACAATTATAGGACAACTTCGACCAGATTCTACAGAAGAAACAATCCAGAATGCAATAACCCTTGAAAAAAAATCTTTTGCGGCAGCTTGGGAAGGAAGGTTTGGATCCTTAGAATATGAAGCAGTATTAGAGAAACGTAAAGATATAATGATTACAGTTGATTTTGAAGGTCAACCAAGTCAAGTTATGAGTGCGGCAGAAATATACAAACTCATATATGATAGCAATATGCCTTGGATGCTTAGTGCAAACGGGACTATTTTTACTACAGAATATGAAGGCATTATTCCAGGTTTACTCAAAAGATGGTATGCAGAGCGAAAAGACTTGCAAGCAATGAAGAAGAAAGCAATTGAGGCAAATAACGATCTTGAAATTGCTTTTTGGGATAAAAGACAGCTAGTTAAAAAAATTAATTTAAATTCATTATACGGAGCTATCTTAAATCCAGGATGTAGATTTTTCGATAAGAGAATTGGACAGAGCACAACACTTACTGGTAGACAAATTGTTAAACACATGAGTGCGCAAGTAAACAAAGTAATCACTGGCAAATATGATCACACAGGTACAAGTGTAATTTACGGTGATACTGACAGTGTATATTTTTCTGCATATCCAATGTTTGCGCAAGAAATTTCAGCTGGCACTGTTCCTTGGAATAAAGAAGCAGTTATACAACTTTATGACAAAATAGCTGAAGAAGTTAATACAACTTTCAGTAATTTTATGTTCGATACTTTTCATTGTATTTCTAGTAGAGCTGAAGTTATTGCAGCAGGTAGAGAAATAATTGCTGAATCTGGCTTATACATTACAAAGAAAAGATATGCTGCCTTAGTTTATGATATGGAAGGTGATCGCAAAGACATAGATGGTAAGCCAGGAAAAGTAAAAGCTATGGGATTAGATCTACGTCGATCTGATACTCCAATTTTTATGCAGGAGTTTTTAAGCGAGTTGCTGATGATGGTACTCCAAGAAAAATCTGAAAAAGAAATTTTAGATAGAATAACAGAATTTAGACAAGAATTCAAAAACCGTCCAGGTTGGGAAAAAGGATCGCCTAAACGTGCAAACAAAATTGCGTATTATCAAAGCTTAGAAGAAAAGAAAGGTAAAGCAAATTTACCTGGTCATGTACGAGCAAGTATAAATTGGAACACACTAAAAAAGATGAACAGTGATAAGTATAGTATTGACATTGTTGATGGCATGAAAGTTATAGTGTGTAAACTGCGATCTAATCCATTAAATTTCACAAGCGTTGCATATCCAACAGATGAATTAAGATTGCCCGAATGGTTTAAAGAATTACCATTTGATCATGAAGCTATGGAAACTACAATTATAGATAACAAATTAGACAATTTAATTGGAGTGCTTGATTACAATTTAGATGATACAAAACAAGATAATAATTTCAATAGCTTTTTTGAATGGGATTAATGACAAAAAAACCAGATAAAGATATAGGCGATATAGCACAAGCTTGGGAAGAATCATACAACGGTCATGCTATAGAGCTTAAGAAAAAGAGGTTAAAAGATCTAATCGAGTCTCCAGAATTAATGGATGCGCAATTAGCGTATAAAGAAACAACTGATCAGTATTCAGCAGATAACGAAAAATGGTGGAATGAATTATCGGAGGAGGAAAGAGAAAAAGCTTTTTATGCTGTGTGCAAACGTATTTACAAGTCTGACATTGAAAAACAAGGTAGTTATAGATATACACTTTATCAAATTTTTGGATTTGACATGAGCATGTATGGTGTTGGAATAGATTGTGGTTACATTGATATTCATAATAGAATATATGGTGGAGTAGAATTAGCTAAAATGACCGATGCAAAAAAAATTATTGTTAAAAATAAAAAAGATATTCAAACAATTGAACTTAATAATTATCAAAAAATCTTTGTAAAGTTAAAAGATGATGATAATATTTTAGAAATTGAGATTAAGAACCTACCAAAGACTTATGATCATACACCCTAAAAAACAGTTAAATAGTATATAAAGTGGAGAAACAATGAGAGATGTTTTATTAGATATACTAAATCACACGCATGATATAACTGGTTTTGAATTATTAAAAATTTACCATAAAAAACAAATTGTTACAGAAATTATTCCAGATCAATTTGGAAAGGTTACTGGTGTAGATAATATTACAAATCAATTCCAATCTACGCGAGAAAATATTCCTTGGTTAAAACTAGGAATGCCTATAAATTTTTCAATAGTTGATTCTACATTTAATAACGCAACTAACCAAGCAGACAGTTCTACTACATTTCTAACTGACACTAGAATCGATACTACCCAAACATATTACATTACTAATATAGTTGAAAATACAAAATGTTTGAGATTTACCGTTGGTATGACAGCCGCACCTGAAGATGTAGTTTTATTTCCTGCTATAGACTTTGAATTTTTTGTTGTAAATCCACGAAGTTATTTTGTAGTTGCAGATTCTAGTACATTCAAAGTGGGTGATCCTATCCTATTTGAATCTTTACCTGATTCATCTACTGCTGTAATCCAGTCAGAATTACAATTCCTCACAAGGTATTATATAAAAGACATAATAGATAGTACAAAAATAAGAGTTACTTCCGTTTTAAACGGAGATTTTATTAGATTTGATACAGCACTTAACAATAATTTTGAAATGGTTATAGACAAGTCTTTTGTAGAAGCAGTTTCAGAAGATCAAATAGTTTACGTAGTAGCAGAAACAAAACAAAAGATAAGAGATCTAAATGGTGAATTTGCTTTAGATAAATTAGATAAACTACACAATATAGTTCAAAATACTGACGAATATTTTCCTACAGGACATGGTCCGATTATACAAGCTACAAACACAGATACTAATAATGAATTTGTTACTACAAAACTAAACATCTCAAATGCCGACGGAACTTTCAAAGATGAATACGTAATAAGTGACAAATCTATATTACAAACAGGGCATCCGATGATAGATTTCAAAGGATCATTGTGGAATTTCCAGTTTACTCCTAGCACAACTAGTATTCAACGATTTGATGACATGGCAAAAACATATAATGAATTTTTATATTATGATGTATCTACCAGCAGTATAAGTTTCAGAAACGATAACTACCCTGCTTTGCCACACTATCAATTAGATTTAAAATTTGGAGAAGCTAATCCATATTTTGGCAATGTGATATTTGAACCACAAATTTATGGCACATATATTCCGCAAATTATTTATAAGTATAAATCTACAATACGTAAAGTTACAGCAGATTATCGCGGACTAATTACAAAAATGAATAAAACTGTAGAACAAATAGTAGTAAATGTAAATGATGCCCTTGACATACTTACAATTAATGACACTTCTGTTTTAAATGTAAATGATCCTGTGACTTTTGCAAATCCAGATGATTCTAGTACTGCACTTGTAAATGTAAATTTAGATGTAACAAAAACTTACTATATCAAAGAAATCATTGACTGCACAAGATTTAAAGTAAGTGAAGCAGTAAACGGCTCTGCTATAGACTTTCCGGAAGCTGATTGGACCTTTATCCTTGAGCGTGAAGTAAACATGTTTGAAATGACTTACAGTATGCCTAACAATGAAGATAGTGTAAATAAATTTTATTATGACAGTGCAGAAGACAGTGCTGGACCAATACAAATCGACTCAGAAGACAGTAGTTATGACACCACTATGCAAAATAAAAGATATTGGCTAAGGGTTGGACTTCCTATACAATTTAATCCACAACAAGACTCAGCTGGTGCATTAGCACAATATGGTATAGATTATACAAAAACGTATTATGTCAAAGAAATATTTAATACACTAAAAAGCCCAGATAGTGCAATGACTCCTATGATTTCAAGATTCAGTATTTCTGAAACAGTAGACGGTGCTGCCTTCCAAATACCATTTAATTTTGATCATGAGCAACCAGATAGCACAAAACCACAGATGGATGATTTTTACTGTTACACAGAAGTAAACGAATTTGAAATTGACGATACTAGATTTTTTGAAGTAAATGATCCAGTGAAAATAGTAGGATTTCCTGTAGACGATAGTGTAAATTCTCCTTTACAGATTGACATTGATCCAAATATATTGTACTATATAAAAGAAATAAAAGATTCAAAAAGATTTACTATATCATCTACTATAGACGGTGAGGAATTCAAAATTACTAAATCAGCACTTATAGACTTCAATATTATGATTGTCCGAGAAAATAATAATAGTATTTTATTTACAAGTCATCCTAGCCTAAATGCTGATCCAACAAAAGAAAATGTGCTAACTACTGTATACGGGTCTGATTATCCAGTAATAAAAAATGTGTCAACTACAGATTTTAACTATGGCAATCGACAATCACTTATTCCTGTTGAGCCTAGCATGTTTGGGCCTTTAAAAATAGGTGATACATTGTCGGATTCAACCGACAAACTACATGATGATTCAACAATACCTATACCACGTGATCCCTCTGGCAATACAACATTAGATGGACAATACGTTTACGCTTTTGAGTATCTCACAAAAACCTTAGAGGATAATTTTGCATATGATACAAATCAAGCAGGTGATGAGGTTAAAATCTACGATACCGTACAAAAAGGATATTTGATGCCTGTTGGATTCCTTAGACAATCCTGGACTTATTATGTTCCACAAACCCTAGCAATCCTTACTTTGAATGATACAAAGACAATGCGTTTCAGTGATCAAGGCAAAATGATGATTACATTAGATAACTCATATGCCACTTACAATTACATTATGCCAGCCAAATTATAAAAGGACATTATGAAAGATATATTACAAGATATTGTAGCCCATACTCACGCTCTGGGCTCCTTGAATTTGCTAAAAGTCACAGCGACAAGCACAGATACCACAATTGATTCTATAACTGACGATCGTAATATAATTTTATATGCAAAAACACATTCTCCTGTAAAAGAATTTTCTGGTGTTTTTGGTATGGGTAATCTTGATAAGTTAAACTTACATTTAAAAAATCCAGAATACAAAGAAAATGCTACTTTGAATCTAGTTGAAGAAGATAGAAATGGAATAAAATATCCTACCTACATACACTTTGAGAATCAAACTGGTGATTTTAAAAATGATTATCGATTTGTTAATAAAGCTATTATAGAACAAAAGATTAAAAATGCTAAATTTAAGGGAGCAACTTGGGATATTGAGTTTACTCCAAGCATTGCAAGTATTGCTAGATTAAAACTTATGAGTGCTGCGCATGCTGAAGAGCCAACATTCAATGTTTTTACACATGCAAATAACTTAATTTTTTCATTTGGAGATACTACAACACATGCTGGTCAATTTGTGTTTGAAAGCAATGTAAAAGGCACTTTGAAAAAAACTTGGATTTGGCCTATTTCGGAAATACAAAGTATCCTTAATCTTAACGGAGATATATTTATAAGTATTTCAGATCAAGGGTTAATGAAAATCTCTATAGATAGCGGATTAGTACTGTATGATTATTACGTTCCAGTCCATGTAAAATAATGCATATAATGCTTACAGGGCATTGTGGTTACATTGGAAGTGCCTTGTGTAAAAAATTAAACACACACAGCATAGTAGGATTTGATTTACTAGAAGGTCACAATTTGTTAGATATTCCTCTAAAGGAAAAGTTTGACCTTATAATTCATCTAGCTGGAAAAAGCGGTGTGCGTAAAAGCATTGACAATCCTGCAGATTACTGGCATCACAATGTAGAGGTTACTAAAAGATTATTAAGTATTTACGGAAATAAGACTAGATTTTTGTATGCTAGTTCTAGTTCTGCATACGAGCCTGATCTAAATCCTTATGCGGCGAGTAAACTGTGTGTCGAAGCTGCTGCATCCAGGTATGATAACACATTAGGTATGCGCTTCCATACTGTATATGATCAGAATCCAAGACATGGAATGTTTGTTCAAAAATTATTAGATAAAAAATTAGAATACACCACAAATCACTACAGAGACTTTATTCATATGGACGATCTTTGTGATGCTATAATTAAATGCATTAACAGTACCATTACTGGCATTATTGACGTTGGTACAGGTACACCAATTGCAGTCCGTGATTTAGCACCACATTTACCTGTCCGTCTAAATACTGTTGGCGAAAGAGAAATTACTTGTGCAAACATGAAAAATCTTCGTAAATTAAACTTCACTCCAAAACACAACATAATTGATTTTTTAAAAAATTTACAATGAACTATAATCTCACAAATACACAAAATGATTATGCATATTTTTTGCCTGCAATTAGTGGCTTTTACTCTACATTTATAGGCAAACAAAGATTTGAAGAGTATGTTGATGAAACTCGTATTCCAAAGGATTACACAAACAGTGTCGAAAGTTTAAATTATCTAAATAAACAAAAAGGTAAGTTTTATTACAAGTGGTCTTTATACTCTGCCGGACATGCCGATCTAGATATCACAAAACATATACCAAAAGAAGATATGATTAGGAATCGTGATAGAGAAAATACATGGTTGCTAGGCGACTCAGGTGGATTCCAAATTGGAAAGGGGGTCTGGGAAGGAGATTGGAAAGATCCTGGATGTCCAAAAGCCAGTAAAAAACGCAAAGACGTACTTGCTTGGATGGACGAGTATATGGATTATGGCATGATTTTAGATATTCCTGCTTGGGTATCACGTAGTGAAAAAGGACAAGCAGCTACAGGAGTTACAACATATCAAGAAGCAGTGAATGCAACTAGGATAAACAACAACTATTGGTTACAAAACAGAACTGGTGCTTGCAAATTTTTAAATGTTTTACAAGGAGAAAATCACACTGATGCAGAAGATTGGTATCAGCAGATGAAAGATTATTGTGATCCTAAAAAGTATCCTGGTAATCATTTTAATGGTTGGAGTATGGGTGGACAAAATATGTGCGATATACACCTTGCTTTAAAAAGATTAATATCCTTAAGATTTGATAATTTATTAGAAAAAGGCATTCATGATGTGATACATTTTTTGGGTACTAGCAAACTAGAATGGGCAGTATTACTAACTGATGTACAGAGAGCCATAAGAAAATATCATAACGAAAATTTTATGGTTACATTTGACTGTGCAAGTCCTTTCCTTGCCACTGCTAACGGACAAATTTATATACAGACAGAAACTAAAGATAGAAAAAAATGGGTCTACAGAATGGTTCCAAGTATCGATGGTTTAAAATATGCTACCGATACTCGTAATTTTAAAACTGGCGTTTTGCAAGATAATATTTTTAAGAATTTTGAAGATAGTCCTTTAACTGAAAACATTTTAATAAATGATATTTGTGTTTATGCAGAGGGTGATACAAATAAAGTAGGAGGTCCTAAAATAAAAGCAGGAAACATTGACAAAGATAAACACGGTAATCCAATATTAGATGATAATGGAAATATAATTATTAGAAAACGCGATTCAACTAGTTGGGATAGTTTTAGTTACGCTATTCAGATGGGACATAATGTATGGAGTCATATAACTGCAGTTCAAGAAGCTAATAGACAATATGATAATAACATAATTCCTTCAATGTTGATACGAGAAGACTTTGATATAATAGCTTTTCGAGATGTGGTAAATGATATTTTTGCAACTGACGATAAAGAAAAAGCAAATGATATAAATGATGATTACCAACGCTATCTTGATAGTATATTGGGTACTAGAGGACGTGTGGGCAAAAAAATGCTGCATGCACATACAAAATATAATGAATTTTTTGAAGAGGTTTGATGGAAAGAGAATATCTAAATATAGAAAAAAATAAAGAAGTTACTTTTTTTATTGGTAAAGAAGTAGAAAAAACACCAGCCTACGACAAAACAACTCTATTTGTTGTAGGGCTTCAGCCCATAACTGAAATTGAAAAACATTTAGAAAATATAGACCATATCTTTTTTGGTGCAAATCACAGTTTTGATCCAACTAGTAATGAAGAATGGACAGCTTGGGAAGAACTTATACAATATTTCTTAGACTCTGGTAAATTTTGTAGTTTAGATATAAACATTAAACATGCAGAGGATTTCAATGAAGGAGGCTTATGTGAATACAATAAATTTATTCCGCAGATTAGGATTCCTATTCCATATATACAATTATGGAATTATAACACTATGATTAAAATTGATGATAAAAGCTATAACGCAACTAATCCTGGAGTATGGTGTCATCGATTGCATAAACTCAAAGATCCAGAAGCATTTACTGACTGGGAAAAATATACCCTTGATAAAATTATTGAATAAATATAGTTATAGGAATACATATGAATAGTAAAAGAAGTATTTGGATTACATTCAGAAAAGAAGGTATTCATCAATACCCTGCAGCACTTACAGATCCTAATCTTGCAACAAAAGATCAATACGATGTAAGTTTTTTAGGATATCCACATAGACACATCTTCCACTTTAAGGTACAGATCGAAGTATTCCATGATGATAGAGAAATTGAATTTATACAATTCAAACGATGGTGTGAGAACTTATACTTAAATAACACTTTACAACTTAATTATAAGAGTTGTGAAATGATTGCAGACGATTTATATGAACATATTAACAATAAATATCCAAATAGATTTGTTGTTATCGATGTTGCAGAAGACGGTGAAAATGGCTGTCAAATAATTTACAACAATTATACAGAGAAAAATTAATGGCTATTAAAGATCCACTAATTAAAAAAATATTTGATGATTTGGACGATTTTCGAGATTATTGTCGGTTTGAAGGCAAGCCATTCCACGAAGCTAGCCTATATAAAAAAGGCGATCGTGTATGGGAAAGTTATCAAATATGGTGTCAAAAGAAACGCAGAGTACGGAGATAATAGTGTGACAATTTATATTGTTGATATCGAAGCAGTTGATACAAGATATACTAAACAATGGAAGGATTGGTTGCCTAAACAGTTTGAAAAAGCTTTAAAACTTCCAATATATACTATTTCAGGAGGAGACACTCCGCAAACTACCACTCCTGGTGCTTTTTTAAACTTTGGCGGTACAAATGTATACAAAAGCAAACAACAGGAACACATCGCTAATTTGTTTTGCGAAAATAAAATACAAGACGGAGATTATTTTTTATATACAGATGCCTGGAATCCTACTGTAATACAATTAAAATACATGGCAGAATTATTGAAGATAAAGATACGAATTGGTGGCATGTGGCATGCAGGATCATATGATCCCCATGATTTTCTTGGCAGGTTAATTGGAGATGCACCTTGGGCTAGGCATGCAGAACGAAGTATGTATGAATGCTATGATGATAATTTTTTTGCAACAGAATTTCATATTGATTTATTTACAAAAACATTTTGGGACGATCCACAAGATATTGATAAACAAAAACTGCATAAAATAAAACGTGTCGGATGGCCTATGGAATATCTTAAAGATAGCCTATGGGGTAATCGTCAACTAAAAAAAGAAAACATAATACTATTTCCGCATAGACTTGCGCCTGAAAAACAACATGATATATTCTTAGATTTAAAAGAATCTTTGCCGCAATACCAATTTATTACTTGTCAAGAAAAAGAATTAACAAAAAAACAATATCACGAATTGCTGGGCAGATCAAAAATTGTTTTCAGTGCAAACTTACAAGAAACATTAGGAATAAGTTGGTATGAGGGCTTAATTGTAGATTGTATTCCTATGGTGCCTGATCGATTAAGCTATAAAGAAATGGCGCAAGATGATTTCAAATATCCAAGTGCTTGGACTGCAAACTTTGATGCATATAAGGAACATAAAATAAGTCTTATGGAAAGGATTTTGCACTTTATGGAAAATTATCAAACATATTTGGCACAGATAAAAGAACAAAGAGAATTTATTGAAAATAAATTTTTCTCAGGTACACGTTTATACAACGCACTAAAATGACAAGACCAGTCACTATTACTATTCCTTTGGATGATCAAGACAGTCAAATATTGACATATACTACTAGGGATAACACAAAATCTATAGATCCAAATAGTTTCGAATATACAGCTACTATATGGGATAACACAGTTGTGTATAGTGAGTTAATAAACACAGAAGAAGTGCAAAAAATGGCTTTACAATATCCTGCTCTACAAAAAGCATACAAAAATTTTAAACAAATTTATGATATAGTGAAACATGATTATAAGCAAAACAATATAGGTAAATAAATGGATTGGAAAATTCAAGAAATATTAAACAAAGAGGCTAAACGGCAGGAGCACACTATAGAATTAATTGCGAGTGAAAATTTTGCAAGCCAAGCTGTGATGGATTTATGTGGAAGTATTTTTACTAACAAATATGCTGAAGGATATCCTGGACGTAGATATTATAATGGATGCGTACACATGGATGAAATGGAAGATCTTGCTATTGAAAGAATCAGATATTTATATCATTCTGCGTATGCAAATGTGCAACCGCACAGTGGAGCAAATGCAAACACAGCAGCATATCAGGCACTGCTTCAACCTGGAGATAAAATTTTAGGAATGGATCTAGCAAGTGGCGGTCATCTCAGTCATGGAGCAAAAGTAAACATCAGTGGCAAAGTTTATAAATCTTTTTCATATGGAGTAGATGATACAGGATGGTTAGACTATGGAAAGATAAATGAAATAGCAGAAATTGTTAAACCTAATCTTATTGTCGCAGGAGCTAGTAGCTATCCTAGACGTATCAACTGGGCAGAGCTACGTGATATAGCAGATTATCATAAATGTTTATTAATGGCAGACATTGCACATTACAGTGGATTAATAGCAGCTGGAGAATATCCTAATCCAGTTGAATATGCTGATGTCGTGACAAGTACTACGCATAAAACATTGCGTGGACCAAGAGGTGGTTTTATACTTTGGAACAATGATGAATATACTAAAAAAATAAATAGTGCAATATTTCCTGGCACACAAGGCGGACCATTGATGAATATCATAGCAGCAAAAGCTCAAGCTTTTACAGAAGCACATCAGGATGACTTTAAAGAATACATTAAAAAGGTCATTAAGCATGCAAAAATAATGGCTGATGTTTTCATAGCTCATGGTTTTAAAGTTCAAACAGCAGGCACAGATAGTCATTTAGTAGTCGTAAATTTAGTTGACAAAAAATATTCAGGTAAAGAAGCAGCTGATTTATTAGAACAAAACAACATAACACTTAACAAAAACGGAGTACCTAATGACCCTAGAAATTTTATCCAGACAAGTGGAATAAGAATTGGCACTGCAGCAGAAACTACAAGAGGACATGATGAATTATGGTTTAAACAATTAGCCATAAAAATTTGTAACATTCTATCATAAAATCAAATGACAAATAAAAAAATTTATACCTGGAAAGATATTGAAAAAATGTGTGTTCATATCACATGTGAAATGTATTCTGATGGTTGGTTTCCAAATTATGTTGTCGGAGTAACCCGTGGAGGCAATGTACCAGCAACAATTATTGCAAACATGCTATCAATTCCAGCAGACTCAATAAGTGTTAGTTTCCGAGATAACGGCATACTTACAGAATCAAATTGTTGGATGGCAGAAGATGCATTTGGTTATAATGTATTACCGCGAGAAGGATATTACCTCAGCAGTAATGGTAGTGATCCAGATAGACGCAAAAATATTTTAATTATTGATGATATAAATGATACTGGTCGAACGTTCCAATGGATAATGAAGGATTGGCAACAATCCTGCATGCCTGAAGATCCTGCTTGGAAAGATATTTGGAACAATAATGTAAGATTTGCCGCACTGACAGAAAATTTATCTAGTGAATTTGAGCATGTTACATACTACTGTGATACTGTAAACAAAGCAGAAGAGGATATTTGGTTAGTATATCCTTGGGAAAATGTAGGTATATATGATAGATGAACTAATGGTGCAACAACAAGTTGCAAACAAATGGCAGCACATGGTAGGTGTTATATGTCTAAACCTTACTAACAGACGACAGGTTAAAAAAGTTTTGCCAAAATTTTTTGCAAACTGGGATACAGCAGAAAAGTTTTTAAATGCAAACTACGATGATGTAAAAAATATTATTAGTAGTTTGGGTATGTCTAATGTAAGAACAAAAAGATTATTCCAAATGTCTAAAGATTTCTTAACATGGGATCAGATAGATGCGCAAAAATTACATGGTATAGGCAAGTACGGTAGCGACAGTTATGAAATTTTTTATAATAATGTTGTTCCTAACAATGTACAAGATAAAGAATTATTGAAATATATTGCAAATGTTACTACACATTCCAGTACATGATCTAGTTCCAGAAATATCAGATAGTCCTCAGTTAGTGTCAATGTTAAGACAAGTCGGTATCGATTATGCAACAAACACAATTGATGCTGTATTACATGATACTTATATGAGCATATTCTATTTTGCAGATTATGATATGAAATTGCAAAATAGATGGGTTACCTATAGTATCAATTGGGGCGAAGCAGGAATAACACTTGTGCTAACTAGCACCAGAGACGTTACAAACCGCATTACCTATCAAGAGAAATCCAGTTTTTATTAAAAATTTATTGATTTTTCTTGACAAATTTTCTAAATACATATACAATATAAACACTAGACATCCTCGTCTATAACTCGGAGCAATTAATGATTAGTGATCAGATAAAAAACAGGATCAAGCAAGCTGGTGCTCGATTCCACAGTAATGACAACATAAGTGAATACATCAACCCTGGTGAACTTGAACTACTTCAAGATGAAGTTCAGATTAAACTACAGAATGTTTTAGATAGTTTAGTTATTGATACAAGTAACGATCATAATACTAACGAAACTGCAAAACGTGTCGCTAAAATGTATGTACAGGAAATTTTTGGCGGTAGATACAAACCCTTACCAAAAATTACAGCTTTTCCTAACATGGGTTATAAGAGTTTGTATACAAGCGGTCCTATCAGTATACGAAGTACTTGTGCACATCACTTTCAAAATATTGTTGGCAAATGTCGGATTGGTATAATACCAGAGCAAGAAGTAATTGGATTAAGCAAATTTAATAGATTAGTTCATCATATTGCAGAACGTCCACAAATACAAGAAGAAATGACCACACAGATTGCAATGGCTTTAACAGAATATGCAAAAACTCCAAATGTTGCTGTAGTAGTAAAAGCAGAACATCACTGCATGACGCATAGAGGTGTTCGCGAACACGAAAGCGATATGACAACTGCTATCATGCTTGGAGCTTTTGATAAAGATTCTGCTCTTAAACAAGAGTTCTATGATATATGCCTAAGCATGAAGGGCCACCGATGAAAACTTTACGTTATTCCGAAGCATTTTACAGTGTGCAAGGAGAGGGTAATTTCATTGGTACTCCAAGTGTTTTCTTACGAAGTTTTGGTTGTAATTTAAGATGCCAAGGATTTGGTTTGACACGTGGTACTCCTAAGAAAAAAATAAGTGACGAAGTTGTTGCATTATTAGATAATGGAGTGCTTGATAGGGTCAGTAAGTTTGAGGATTTGCCTATGGTGAGAACAGGATGTGATACATATGCAAGTATATATCCTGAATTTAAAAAATACATGATGGACAGATCTGTAGATCAGGTAGTAGAACACATACTCAGTCTCACACCAGAAAACAAATGGCAAATGGATAATGGTCAAGATATACATTTCATCCTAACCGGAGGAGAGCCATTATTATGGCAACGTTTTTGGCTTAACCTTTTCGAACATCCTAGGATGCAAGATCTACGCAATCTTACAGTAGAAACCAACACTACACAACAATTACAACCACAATTTGCAGAATATCTTTCTACACAAAATAGATTCCAAGTAACTTGGGCATGTAGTCCTAAACTCACAGTATCTGCAGAACCATGGAAAAATGCTATACGTCCAGAAATAGCACGGTCTTATCTTAACATAGATAAAAGTAAAATGTATTTAAAATTTGTAGTTGCCGACAATATTGATATTGATGATGTGCATAAGGCTGTAAAAGAATTTTCAGATGGTGGAGTAGATGTGCCGGTATACGTAATGCCTGTCGGAGGATGTAAAGAAGAATATGGTGAAAATAAAGTGAACGTAGCTGAACTAGCATTAGCAAAAGGCTGGAGATACAGTCCTAGATTACAAGTAGAATTATTTGGTAACAGTTGGGGAACATAATGAGGAATATCTTTAAGAAAAACAAAAAAGAAGTAGCACAGACACCAGAAGAACAAAGACGTGCTATTTTACAAAAAGAAAAAGATCAAGCTACAAAACGCAAGGAACCTTGGGTTGCAGTATTAGATACTCAGATTAATCCTGATAACATACGACATGGATTTTTTGAACTAGATTGGAATAATGAATTTATTGAACAATTGCTAGATGCAGGATACAAGGGTGAAACAAATGAACAGATAGTAGATTCTTGGTTCAAAACAATTGCAAAGCAGATTTTAGAGGATCAAGGTATGGATAATACCAGACAGGCCGGTAGTATAAACATAAATCGTTAAAGGTAATATGAGTCAATATATTCTTGTAGACACTGCGAATACATTTTTCAGAGCAAGGCATGTGGTTAGAGGTGACATAACTACTAAGGTAGGAATGGCATTGCATGTAACATTAGCAAGTATTATGAAAGCATGGAAAGATTTTAATGCCGATCATGTAGTTTTCTGTTTAGAAGGCAGGAGTTGGCGGAAAGACATGTACAAACCATACAAACGAAATAGGCAGGAAACTCGTGATGCATTAACTCCTCGAGAATTAGAAGAAGACAAAGTATTTTGGGAAACGTTTGATTCATTTAATGAATTTATACGTGAAAAAACAAATTGTTCTGTCCTACAGCATAAACAACTTGAAGCAGATGATCTTATCGCAGGCTGGATTCAAAATCATCCCGAAGACCAACATATAATATTATCTACTGACGGCGATTTTGCGCAGCTTCTTGCTCCAAATGTAAAACAATACAACGGTGTATCTAACACAACTATAACTTTAGACGGCTATTTCAATGACAAAAACAAACTTGTCACTGATAAAAAAACTGGAGAACCTAAAGAATTCCCAGATCCACAATGGTTATTATTTGAAAAATGCATGCGAGGTGATACTAGTGATAATGTTTTCAGTGCTTATCCAGGAGTACGCAAAAAAGGTACGAAAAATAAGGTTGGATTATTAGAAGCATTTACTGATAAAAAAGACAAAGGTTTCAACTGGAATAATTTGATGTTACAACGTTGGGTTGACCATAACGGCGTTGAACATCGAGTTATTGATGATTATAACAGGAATGTTATGTTATGTGATTTAACTGCACAGCCGCAAGAAATACGTAAGATAATAGATGAAATTGTTACCAATACACAATCGAAACAAATTTCCCAAGTTGGTGTAAAATTTATGAAATTTTGTGCCAAGTGGGATTTACAACGTGTACTAGAACAATCAAATAAATATGCAGATTTACTTAATTCTAATTATAAAAAGGCACAATGACTGTTACTGCTAAAGAAATCATTAAAGATAAATTTTGGATTGTAGAAAATAACGGCGAGAAGATAGCAACATTATCATTAAATGATAACAAATATATGTTTAGCGATAGTAAAGGCACAAAATTCTATAACGACGAACAAAATCTCACAAAGGAAATTGGTACTCCTATATCTTGGAGCAAATTATCAATAACAGAAATTCCTAAATTTGAAATTTACAATTATCCTACAAGTTGTGCACCACATAACATACTGTATGACGTTAAAAAATCCTTACCACTATTCACAAAAAGTATCAAATCAAAAAGTTTATATTGTGCAGGATACTATATAATTCACTTTGATAAAGGCTGGGTAAAAAGTTTTTGCCCCAAATTAATGACGATAGAAAGATACCAATATCAAGGACCATTTAAAAGTAAAATAGAAATGAAAAACGCTTTAGGACAGCAGAATGGAAAAAATAGAACCAATTAATACAACAGCTTTACAAACGTTTTTTAAACTTGTGAAGAGTGCAGATACAAGCCAAGCAAAAGAGATTAGAATGACACTAGCAGACGCAAAGAAATTATCTTATACCCTATCTCAAATGTTACTTAGGCACAGTAGTAATCTTGAATCTTTATTTCAAAACCAAGTACAA
>MDTB01218453.1_pt1 | contig 17993 bp, 13 predicted proteins | sample 811161 | NCBI WGS metagenome assembly MDTB01 (sample SAMN05326650, study PRJNA326480) | marine metagenome | isolation source: seawater | place: Mediterranean Sea | collected 2009
ATAGCGGGATATGGTATCGTATATATGATGTACTAGGTATAGTCGCTAGCCCAGTTTTTCCTAATGGTGGCATAGATAAGGGTCATGATCTTCATTTTATATACCTGATCCCATTAGCATTAGGAGTTATGATGCTATTAAGCTTGTACAAACCATTTAATTGGATGGCAAGATGGGGGATTGCATACACTGTTGGAATGGCAGCAGGTCTTCGCGCATATGGTTATTTATCTTCTAATGTCTTAGGGCAGGTAAAAGGAACGATCATGCCCTTGGTAAATACCGACCTGCCATTATTTGACCTTGTTGAAAGATCGCATTTTAATAACCTTGTTATATTGGTAGGAACTATTACCGGGCTATTATATTTTTATTTTTCAAAGGAACATAAGGGCGTTTTTGGTAAGGTGACGAAAGTGGGTATATATTTTCTTATGATATCATTTGGCGCATCATTTGGATTTGCTGTAATGGGGCGTATATCCCTCTTAATAGGTAGGTTTGTAGACCTTATTAAGTACTCAGGTGAGCAATATTACCATGCTAGTATTTGGGTTTTGTTATTAATAGTTATTTTATTAGGATACTCGGCCTATAAAGAGAAAGAAAATCCAGAACTTGAGTAAAACTAATTAAATAAAGGCCTGATCTAAATCGGGCCTTTTTTCTTTTAAGATATTTTTAAGGAATAAAGTGTTATGAAGAACAATGTTATTGTAGGTACATCCTTAACTCTGATGTTTGCTATCTCTCCACCAAAAGAAGGGAATTTCCCAGAAGGATTTTGGGCCAGAATGGAATCTCAAAATATAGGTCAAACATATGGAGATCCAGGTTGGATAAAAAAAATAGCGGACAAAAAAGATAATTTAGATCGTGATGATCATTCAGAATTCTTTGTACCAGTATTATTAGGCAAATATTCAGATGTTTCTAATACTTATTTCAACTCTTCAGACTATAATCAATTACTCTTTGGTGAAAATCCTACTGGCTCGCTAACAGAATATTTTGATGAAGTTTCCTATGGTAATATTTCCGTGGATGGCATAGTAGAGGGTTGGTACCAATCCAATTTAAATCAATCTCAGGCAGTTGCAAATACAAAACAATTTGTGGCTGAGATAGCATCTCTTGCTGATCCAGATATTGATTACAGTCAATATGATAACGATGGGCCTGATAATATTCCGAATTCAGGGGATGATGATGGCTACGTAGATGGCCTTGCAGTCGTTTACCCAGGGTGTATGACTGGTAGTGATAATATTTGGCCCCACCAGAGTTCTTTATCCTCATATGAATACACAACTAATGACCCATCCCAAAATGGGGGAAATATAATAGTTAGTTCCTACATGGTCTCACCTGAATTACCTGGACAGTCTACATGTATAACCTCTGAGATCAACCCAATTGGATTATTTGCTCATGAATTTGGTCATATCCTAGGTCTACCAGATCTTTATGATCGGGATGGTGGTTCTGAAGGCCTAGGGGAATGGTGTATAATGGCTTCAGGTAATTATTTAGGATATTGGGGTGACACACCCTCACATATGTCAGCCTGGTGTAAAATGCAAATGGGATGGCTTGATCCTCAAGTTATGTTAAATAGCTCAAACAGTGTAGAACTTGAACAGGTTGTAATATCTAATGCTACAATTAAAGTTTGGGAAGATGATTATTATTGGAGCCGCTACTTTTTGATCGAGAATAGGCAGGCTGTTGGTTTTGATTCTGAAATAAACGCCCCAGGCTTACTTGTCTATCATGTAGATGAGAATAGAGGTTGGGGTAACAATGGATGGAGCTTTGGCTCAGTAAATGACGATGAGCTAAATAAAATGGTGGATCTTGAATCTGCCGATGGTGAGAATGACCTTGATAATGAATACAATAGAGGTGATTTTGGTGACCCTTTTCCTGGCTCTACAGAAAATAGGACTTTCGATAATTACTCAACTCCTTCATCAACACGCAATGACGGTTCGGAGACAGGTATTGCTATTACAAATATAAGCGATCCTGGGGCCGTGATGACTTTTGAACTTAATTCACGAAGTCAATATGGATATGCAATCGCATATGATGAAAATGGAATAGCACCAACAACATTTGGGATTGACGCTGAAGATCAATGGTCGGGAGTTCTTTTTACATCAGAACAGTCTGGTTTTATAACAGAGGTGGATTTTGGAATTATTTACGATGGTTGGTGGGACAATGATGTTATGGAATGGACAGTATACGTATATGATTCATTTGATGGTAATTCTCCTGGAAACCTTATGGCAACTGTAAATGGCTCCTCAGATAAAAGTGATTGGACCACCGTTTCAATAGATTCAGTCCCTGTCCAAGCGCAACAGGATTTTTTTGTAGCTGTAAAGTTCATTAATAATACCTACGCATTTTGCTTTGATAATACTGGAGCGCTTTCTGGTAGATCTTACTTATCCGGAGATGGAGTTAACTATGATAATATTTTATCATCATATGGAGATGCCAATATAAGAGCTAAAATATCTACTGATGCCTATGTTCATATCGCAAATGAAGAGAATGTATTGCCATTAGAATTAGAGTTGCATCCTAATTATCCTAATCCATTTAATCCATCAACAATGATATCATTTACGATAAATAATAATATTAAAGTATTACTAGAGGTTTATGATATTAAAGGAAGAAAAATAGAGACATTAATTAATTCTGAGCTAAGAGCGGGTCAGCATTACATAACCTGGAATGGAGCTCAATATTCCTCTGGTATATACTTTGTTAATTTAAAAACAGCTAATTTTGATAGAAAACAAAAGATAACTCTTTTAAAATAGATTACAGTTATATGTAACTAAAAATAAAAAAGCCTTTAAACGAAGGCTTTTTTAATTATGAGAAATAAATTAATAATTCTAAATATTATTATAATTCCCTTACTAACAAGTTGTGGGATTTTAATCAACAAACAACCTGTCACTAGCGATACGCAGAAATATTATCTTGGGATAGCCAGTACAAAAAACTTTCAAACCTTTATAAAAGATATTTTATTAGAAAATGGATACTATATTGATGAGTATGACCAGGATGCCTATTCTTCCAATATGATAACAAAATGGAATGTTCGTGAACCATTTCCTGCTGAATTAGATCTAGGGCACTTAGATGCGAAAACTCGTATCATGATCAATGGTTTGGTGATAAATAATTCATATTCACAAAATGGTGGTTTTAACTATGAATGTTATTTCAAGTATAGCAACCTTGTTTATAATGGTAGTGAATATGTTGAATTTTACAATTCACCTATTTTGCTTGGCAATATTGAATCTATAGTTAAAGAAATAAGAAAAGCATTAATGCTAGATGATAATGATATGGAGCCATAATGGACATCCAAAATTATAACCGGATCGTATTTTTTACTGGAGCTGGAATGTCAGCTGAATCTGGAGTGCCTACCTATAGGGGTAGAGGGGGAATTTGGAATGAATATAAATGGGAAGAATATGCCTGTGAATCAGCTTTTATGGTTAACCCTGAAGCTGTACTAGACTTTCATGAATTAAGAAGAATAGAGGCGCTTAAATGTAATCCGCACAAAGGGCATGAGATTATTAGTCAATTACAGAATAAGCATTCAAATACTCATATTGTAACTCAGAACATTGATGGTATGCATCAAAGGGCTGATTCTAAGAATGTTATTGAGCTGCATGGTAGCATCTGGAGAATGAGGTGCGAATCAGAGGGGCTGATCATTGAAGATCTAGATAGAGGTAATTACAATAAAAGACATTGCAACTGTGGAAGATGGCTTCGTCCAGATATTATTTGGTTTCAAGATATGCTGAATGAAAAGACAGTACAAAAAGCAACTGAACTCATTGGCAAATGCGATCTTTTTATAAGTATAGGTACAAGTGCAGTTGTGTGGCCAGCAGCTGGCTATCCTAAATTAGCGAAATCTAAGGGTGCATACTGTTTAGAGATAAACCCTGAAACCACAGAACTCTCCAGTATATATGATAAAACAATTAGATCAAAGGCAAGTGAAGGATTAAGCGATATTTTTAGTAATTAAATAAACAGAGGAATTATGCCAATACTCTGGCTATATCGTCTCGAATAAGAATAAGAATGGCTGATTGCGATACAATTAAATAATCTTTTTCTTCAATTTTTAATTCAATACTGGCCTTACCAAGAAAAAGTGCATAATCGCCAATTTCAGCTTGGGTAGGTATGTATTTAATATCAGACTTCTTTTCTTTCCATGGTTCTTCAAAAGATCCATCAGGGCTACCAAGGGGTATTCCGGGTCCAACTTCTACCACCATACCACCTTTAACTTCTTGTTTTTCAATAACACTCGGAGGTAGGTATAGGCCAGCAGGCGATTTTGTTTCGCCAGTATCAGCTCTTATAAGAACCCTATCTCCAACTACTAAAACCTGTTTATTAGAACTTTTCATATTAGAAATAGACAAGCCTCGATTTAACGAGGCTCATCAAATGACCACACTGCCGGTTGAAAGGAGGGTCTAGGAGGGTACCAGGCAAATGCGGTCTTAATCATTGTCGTTTTCCGTCTTTTCTTCAGGAGGTTTCTCACCCCAATAAGTTGTATTTGAGTTTAATAAAAAGTACACATTATCATTTGTACGATAGACATCATTTGATTTGCTTTCTCTGATATAATTATGTTGCCAATCTTGACCTGAGTTTCCAAATACATAATGAATTACTTCATTGTCATTTTCGTCAAATACTTGAATATGGCGGCCGAGCGAATCATCAACACCAAATTTTTCCCATTTTTCACTTTTGGTAGTGATCAACATTTCCTGTTCTACTTTTAGAAGGCGGTTAAATATCTTATCTATCTGATTGTCTTTAACCTTATACGTCAATTCTTGAGTTATTGACCATGTAGTATCTTTCTTTACTAATTCCACATAGTCATCGTGCTCAGTAATGAGTATCCTAAAAACGCTTTCTCTTTTACCATCGAAAATAGGTTTACTCTTAAGATCGTACGAGCTTTGTGAGCTTTTGTTATAAAAGAATAAAAGAACAATTACAAAAAATACTCCAAGGCTATATTTTAATGTGTTAGTCATAGATTTGTTTTAAGACCTCTGCTTGAACTTTTTCACGTCTAATTCGATAAAAACCAAACCCAATAATCAGAAGGGTTGGTAAGACCATATTTGCAAACTTCCATCTTTTTTTCTTCTTATCCCTTAGCTTGTCTTTATCATCTTGAGACATGGAGTTTTCTTCCGCATCGCTTAATTGTAAAATATCTAGAGGTCGACTTGTTATTTCCCTTGATCTTAATGATATAAGATCAGCATCGTTTGCTAAATAATCAACTGCATTCATCATGAAAATCATATTGACCGGAATAGACATACCACCTTCATCACTTAAAAATCTTGAGTCCGATACCAACATTAATTCTCCACCAGTATTGAGTCTAGAAGTAGCTGCTAAAATTTTTCCTGGCTGACCTAACATTCTTAAAAAAGGATTCTGTTGTGGATCTGGACTCAGAACAAGGTTCGACTCCATTATGCCACTATTATTTGACGAGGTAAAAAGAGTAGAAACTTTTTCTACTTTTTCGTTTGTGCTAGTGTCTATCTTTATTTCGCTAGGAAAAAGTAGTAGAACCTGTTCTAACTCATTTACCACTACGCCAGATAAGGAATCTGACCCATTGAATGTATCAATAGTGGGAAATAGAGGATATTCTACTGGGCGATTCATTAAGAATATACCACGTTGTTCTTGTACTTGTACATTGCCACACTTTGCATCAAGTACCATATTTTTTTGTAAATCTAAACTGAACTCATTTAAAAGCTCAAATATATTCGAAGACAAAGGACCTGCTTGTTGAGTTCTTATATCAGCATTCACACCACTTTGTGCAATAAATACTTTTTTTCCAGTGTTAAGGAAATTTCTAAGATTACTTATCGTCGTAGTATCAACTGTATCTTTAGTGGCACTAACAAGTAGGACATCGATACTTTCAGGGATATTTGCAGAAGGATCAATTGTTCTAAAATTGTAATGTTGATTTAACTGTGCGCTCAGATTATCTGTTTTGAGTTCTGATTCAGTATCCAAGTTCATTAAGCCTACTGTCTTTTTGTCAATCTCTATCAAGGATTTAATTTTTGTACTGATCATATATTCTAACCCAGCAGTTGTCTGGATCAGCGGAATGGTCTCCTTTTTGTTCTCGTATAATAAGACCATTCCCAAGTATACTTTTTTAACTGTCATCTGGTCATTTTCTAAGGCCTGCATCTGCACTGGTTGAATACCATCTTTACCAGCCTGTTCTTCAAGCTCGCTGTCTGATTCAGGGTCGTGAAAGAAAAAACTGATTTCATTTGATTCAGCACGATATTCCTCAAGGATATCTTGCAAGAACCTCCTGGTATTTCCTAGATCACCAGGCAACTCATCAGAGAAGTATACTTTAATTGTTAGTCGATCATCAAGCTTAGCCAGAATAGAATCACTAGATGATGAAAGGGAAAATTTCTTGTTATCTGTAAGGTCAAATCGATGATATATATCTCTTGAAGTTAAGTTGAGTAAAATCAGCCCAACCAGCAGTGCAGATAAAAATATGATAAATGAATTTTTATTTTTTATTAACATTTTCTATCTAGCTCCATTTTCTTGATTCGAGGATTCTAGTGGTAATAGATAGAAAAAATCCTATCACAGAGCCAAAATAGACCAGATTGCGAGTATCAAGTACACCTCTAGACATATTAGACACATGAAAATCAGTACTCAAATACTGGACTATACCTGTCATTGAAGATGGCATAAAGAATAAAAGTTTATCTAACATAAAGAAGATAAGGACTATGGCTATACCAACTATGAAAGCAACGACCTGATTCTCAGTTAAGCTACTAGCAAAAAGACCTACCGATGTATAGACACCTCCCAAAAGAGCTAGTCCTAAATATCCTGTAAAAACTGCCCCATGATCAATAGTGCTTCCAACATTGATCAGAGTTAAATAATGAATAAGAGTAGATAACAGTCCGACAAGTATTAGAGACAACCCTGCTAAATATTTACCTATAACGATATCTCTTTCAAGAATTGGCATTGTGGAAATGATCTCGATCGTACCAAGGCTTTTTTCTCTGGATATGAGACCCATTGAAACTGCGGGAATAAAGAATAAGTAGACCAGGGGTATTATACCAAATAGAGCCCTCATATCTGATTCATTAATGAGGAAAAATTGAACATTAAAGAAATACCCATTAACTAAGGCAAATACTACTAAGAAAATATATGCCATTGGGCTAGAGAAAAAAGAATGGAGTTCCTTTTTGTAAATTGTAAAAATATTACGCATCAGTTTCTCCACTATTTTTTCCTGTTAGATTTCTAAAAATATCCTCAAGATTTTTTCGCGAAAGACTCATCTCGGTAAGTACCCATCCTTTATCCACAGCATAGTTAAAGACTTCTTTTCTAGGATCAGATGTATGCTGATATTCAAGAGTAACTTTTACATTATCTTCTGATTTTTTTACGGTCTTAACATTGATGGCTGGTATCACTGCTTTCATATCCTGGATATCATTTTCTTCAGCATTTAAAATATCTAAATGAAGTTGAACCATAGACTGGGAATCCGATATTAACTCTTCACTTGTTCCATCAGCGACAATGCTTCCTTGGTCGATAATAATTATCCTATCAACGGTTGCCTGAATCTCTTGTAAAATATGAGAAGACATAAGAACCAGTTTTTCTTTACCAAGTTTTTTTATTAGACCTCTAATTTCAACGATCTGATTAGGATCTAGCCCTGTTACAGGTTCATCTAAAATAAGAATTTTTGGGTCATGTATCATTGCGGCAGCAAGTCCAATCCTTTGCTTGTAGCCCTTGGAGCAATTACCAACTGTCCGGTGAACAACCCCTTGCAGACTGCAATCAGCTACAACCTTTTTCAATGCATAAGTAAAATCTGTACCCTCAATACCTCTGATAGCGGCATGAAATTTTAAATATTCATGAACTTTCATTTCTGAATAGAGTGGATTTAGTTCTGGTAAGTAGCCTACTGATTTTTGAATCTCAAGGCAATCATCAATAATATTCTTGTCGCCAACGTAAACGTTACCAGAGGTTGGAGTAAGGTAACCGGTCATGATTTTAAGGGTAGTGCTTTTTCCAGCGCCGTTTGCACCTAAAAAACCAACAATTTCACCATCTCCAAGAGAAAACGATATAGATTTTACAGCCTCTACAGAGCCATAATTCTTGGAAAGGTTATCTATGCGAATCATTAAAATTCTCCTTGGTAAATTTTTCTATAACGTAAGATGGTTTATAAAGTTCCAAAATAAACGCGGAATATTATAAAATAATTAGTCTTATAAAAATGAAAGAAATTAATATTCTATCTGTACCCTGGGTCACAGCTAATTATAAACTAACATAATATATCTTGACAATTAAAGGGAATAGAAGATACATTTCATTCGACTAGTCAATTCATATTGATAGTTAAGGTTAACCAAAACGAAATAACAAAGGAGAGTTCTATGACTCGACTATATAAATCTTTTATTTCTACACTGGTTATGTTTTCACTAGTTGCAGTCCTTCCTGCAGAATCAACAGTCAAAGCTGACCAAGTTGAATTCGCAGTTGAACTAGACAGTGATGACGTATTTGCTAGTGCAGACGTAAAGAAGAAAAAGAAGAAAGGTAAGAAATTATCTCAAAAAGGTAAAAAGAAGAAGAAAGGCTTTTTCTCAAAGGTTTTCGGATCTAAGTAACCTATTTCTTTTTCAAGAAAATAGTAAAGAAGGGTACGGTTACGTACCCTTTTTTATTTGATAAAATCCGATTATAATTAATACAATTAAACGTAGAGAATAATAATGTTTACATACCAAAATACCAAAAACACTATACTGATTCTTCTTTTCTTTGCAACAACTGTAGCACAAGATGCGGATACTACTGCTGTTGAAGAAAAGGAAAGCGGAAGAGAAATGTATACCAGTCTCGACCTAAGCTATTCTCAAGATAAAGGTAACACAGATTATCTTTCCCTTTATTATGGCTTTAACTATGTACTTATTGGAGACCTTGGTCCCTTCAAAGATGCAGAATTTCTATTTGATTTCAATCGAAGTGATGATCAGCTTGATGGGGAGCCATTCACAGATGACCAATCATTAACCTTAAAGTTTGATGTATGGGCAAATCAAAGATTCTCGCCATTTCTTTTCTTCCAGAAATCTTTTGATAATGTAATAGGGCTTGAAGATCGATTGAACTATGGTGCTGGTGCCAAAGTAGGATTGCCATTTGGCCTTTCAATCAGTTATGCATTCTTGTTTGAAAAAGAAGATTATAAGTTTTGGAGTTATACAGATTCATCTGCATATGACCTAAATGGAAGTGTGTTTACTGGAGATTATTATTATACAGATTCTGTAGCATTGAACCCAGGTGACTATGAATACTGGGACTATTACTATTATGGTGATACTGTCTGGGTTGAAGGAGAAGATTCGGTCTACTATAGCTACACAGATTCAGCTGCTTATTACTATTACACTGATTCAACTGAAGCTCCAGCTGAAGAATTCTTTCGCCATTCAATACGGCCCAAAATAAAGTTAAAACTTTTGGATGGTAACTTGGTTTTTGATTACAGGTTTTATTATAAACCTCGAGTCGATGATTTTGAAGACTATTTACTAGAGCATGAACTAAAAATATCGCTTGCAACATTTTATGAGGCCCTCACTGTAGAGTTTAATTACACTAATAAATATAATTCTCGTTATGATGGTACTAAGATAATTAACCCTGAGACCTTTGTGCCATATAGAGCCACTGATGAGAACATTACCCTAGGTTTATCCTTAATGTTTTGACCAGGCTGAAAGAACTTTTTTAAGTTGAGGGACCTGAGAGTAATTTCAGGTCCCTTTTTTATGGAATACGATCACTTAAAAATAGAAGCCAAGTGGCAAAAACACTGGCAAGATAATAAAAACTTCAAGGTTGAAGTAGATACTTCGAAAGAGAAACTCTATGTTCTGGATATGTTTCCATACCCATCGGGCTCTGGTCTACATGTAGGGCATCCATTAGGATATACCGCCACAGATATATATTCACGATATAAAAGACTGCAAGGATACAATGTATTACATCCTATGGGCTGGGATGCATTTGGTCTGCCAGCAGAACAATATGCTATAAAAACAGGTACGCATCCAAAAATAACAACAGAAGAAAATATAAAGAATTTCAAACGTCAGATAAAGATGCTTGGCTTTAGCTATGACTGGGATAGAGAAGTTAATACTACAGATGAAAAGTATTATAAATGGACTCAGTGGATTTTTTTACAGCTTTATAATAAGGGATTAGCTTATGAGGCAGAGGTGCCAGTTAACTGGTGCCCTGAATTAAAAGCTGTTCTGGCAAATGAAGAGGTTATTGATGGTAGGTCTGAGATAGGAGGTCACCCGGTAGTAAGAAAGCCCATGCGTCAGTGGATGTTCCGCATAACAGATTATGCAGAATCATTACTGAATGGATTAGATAATCTTGACTGGCCAGAAAGTGTAAAAGAATTACAAAGGAATTGGATCGGCAAATCCGTTGGTGCTGAAGTCATATTTGAGCTAGTATCCGCAAATAAAACAATCAATGTGTTTACGACAAGGCCTGATACTCTATTTGGAGCAACTTATATGGTACTCGCTCCAGAACATCCCTTAGTGATGGAGCTAGTTTCCGGTGATAAGAAGAAGGATGTAGAAGATTATATCAATAAGGCCCAAAAGAAGAGTGACCTTGACAGGGGAGAGCTAAATAAAGATAAGACCGGTGTCTTCATTGGCGACTATGCAGTAAATCCTGTCAACAATAAAGAAATACCAATTTGGATCGCAGACTATGTATTGATGAGCTATGGAACAGGAGCTATAATGGCTGTTCCTGGGCATGACGAGAGGGACCATGAATTTGCAACCAAATTTAATCTTCCTATCCTAGAGGTTGTATCAGGCGGAAATGTAGGTAAAGAAGCATATACGGATAATGAAAATGGTGTCATGGTTAACTCATCTAATGATGCTGGACTAAAACTTGATGGTAAAAGTGTTAAAAGTGCGATCAAAGAAACAATATTGTGGCTAAAGGACAATAACAAAGGAGAAGACAAAGTTCAATATAAACTGAGAGACTGGTTATTTTCTAGACAAAGGTATTGGGGAGAGCCAATTCCTATCATTCACAAAAATGATGGTACCATAGTTCCACTCAATACATCTGACCTTCCATTGACCCTACCACAGGTTGAAAAATATGAGCCTGCACAGACTGGAGAATCACCCCTCGCGAATATTAAGGATTGGGTCGATACTGAAGAAGGTAGGAGAGAGACCAATACCATGCCTCAATGGGCAGGTTCATGTTGGTATTTCTTACGATTTACCGACCCCAATAATGATGAATTACCATGGGATAATGAAAAAGAATCATACTGGATGCCTGTCGATCTATACATTGGTGGCGTAGAACATGCCGTCTTACATCTTTTATATTCGAGATTTTGGCATCATGTTCTTTATGACCTTGATTTAGTTTCTACTAAGGAGCCCTTTAGAAAACTGTATAACCAAGGAATGATAAGGGGTGAAGATGGGCAGAAAATGAGTAAATCTCGTGGAAATGTTATTAATCCCGATGATGTAGTCAAGAAATATGGTGCAGATAGTTTTCGATTGTATGAAATGTTTATGGGGCCTTTAGACAAATCAAAGCCATGGAGCACAAAAGGTCTCCAAGGTTGTTATAGATTCATCCAAAAAGTATGGCGCTTGTTTCATGATGAAAATAAAGTGATTGAAGAAAATTGCGCAGATCAAAAAACTATTAGACTTTTAAACCAGACAAATAAAAAGGTAACGGAAGATCTTGATGAGCTAAGATTTAATACTGCCGTATCACAATTGATGATATTTACTAATCATATCACTAACCTTGACAGGCTAGATAGCCATGTATTACATCACTTTTTAAAATTATTAAATCCATTTGCACCTCATGTGACAGAAGAATTAAATAAGTTGCTGGGCTTTGATCCCGTTGTGTCAGATGAGTGGCCGAGTTATGATTCGAATTTGATTATGGAGGAAAAGGTTACCATCGCGGTTCAGTTTAATGGTAAGACACGTGGTACAATTGAGGTTGTTACTGATACTAGTGAGAAGCTTTTGGTTGAATCGGTTACTTCGGATCCAAAATTAAATAAATACTTTAATGGGATGATTACCATTAAAAAGATAAATATACCTAATAAGTTAATAAATTTTGTACTTAAACCTAATTAGAGAGAATATGATGAAAAATTATTATAAAAAGGCACTCTTAATATTAACAATCTCGTCCATTTATTCTAGCGGTATGCAAATACCAATTAACCCTGCACATAAAGGTGATGTTTCTAACTGGCTTTTTATGGGGCCTATTAAACAAAATACTGATGCATATGAACTGGTTGGAAAGATAGAAAAAGACCCAATGAATTATTTTACATCAGGAAGTGAAATTAGAGATTTAGAAATAAAAAATATTCAGTCCCAGATAAAGTTTGGAGGACAGTATTATTATCAACTATATAATGAGCTAGATAAGGGTGATATAATTTTTGCATTTTCCCAAATTGACTCGAGATCAAAGCAGCAAGTTATACTTGATAATAATTCGGCTCGAGGGAATTTTGAGATTTATATAAATGGTACATTTATAAAAAAAATTAGTAATGAAAGGGAAGAAACAGAGGTTACACTAAAAAAAGGTTTAAATAATGTCCTCTTAAAAATATATCCGGATAAATATAGACTTGACCTTGAAGCCCTTTACCATAGATTCTTTTTTAACATTATTCCTGAAAAACGATTTGAGATTACAGGCAAGTTAAAAGATTCTAAAGGCAATCCACTACCATTTAAAAATGTTACGGCATGGGATAATAGTGTTTTTCACAACACAACTACTGATGATAAAGGAGTTTATAAGTTTTATTTTTACCCAAAATCTTCTCAGTATCAATTGAGTGCCACCAATAATGATGTTAAAGGATATAGCAAATTAATATTTGGTAAAGAAGGTGGCAGGGTAGAATATGATATAATATGCAATAATAAATCAAAACTTGAAGGTAGAGTTTTTATGCTGGATGGTGATTCTCCACACCCTGGAATAGGAATTGTACTAGAAAAAATTAAATCAAATGAAAATTTTAAAAAGTGGAATGCTGTTACTGATGAGAACGGGAAGTTTACTGTAAGGCCCAATATCGGTTCATATTATCTTGCATATTTTTCAGATGATAAAAAACATTATAAAACAAATGCTGATGGTAGTAGAAAAATTATCAAGTTTGATGGACAAAGTACGGTAAGGGAAGAAATAACGATTTCTCATCAGGTTAGAGGTAGCTGGAAAAGGATTAACTTGTTTGATGGGATGTTAAGTAATGGAGTATACGACCTCTTAGTAGGAAGTGATGGCTTATTATATATAGCAACTTTTAATGGATTTTCAATTTATGATGGTCAAACGGTTACAAGTTATAATTTTAAAGATGGATTACCAAATTCCTATATCAATCAATTATTTGAGGATGCAGATGGAAATATATGGCTCGGGTATGAATATTTAGGTGTTGTAAAGTGGAAAAATGGCATAGTCACTCATCTTGACCACAAAGATGGCTTGGTAGGTAATTCTGTAAGAGCAATTAATCAAGATAAAGATGGAAATATGCTTTTTGGAACAGAGAGAGGATTGAGTATTTATGATGGAAATACATTTAAAAACCTAAATTATTCTGATGGGCTAGGAAACGGCGGAATACTGTCAATTGAAGTTGATGGCAAAAATATTTGGCTTGGAGGCACTAATCCGCTTGGAGCATTCACACTGTATAATGGTACTGCCCTTAAAAACTTTGATATACCACAAGCTTCCTACTACCAAATGCATATAAAATCAATCAAAAAAGGAGAAGATGGTAAAATATGGTTTGGAGATCAAAGAAGGGGCCTATTTTGTTATGATGGAGAGAATTTTACTAATTATACAGTTATGGATGGACTGCCCAGTAACGATGTTTTAGATATACTCATTGAGAATAATAATTCAATATGGGTTACTACAAATAGAGGAGTGGCTTTATTTAATGGAGAAAACTTCAGGGTAATAGGAGACCTGGACAATGATGACGCTTTAGATTTTAGTGAATCCTCATCGATTGCAAAATCAAAAGACGGAGTATTCTTTTTTGGGCAAGGAAATAGCGGGGTAGTTATATACGACCCTAATTCACTAAGAAATATCACAAAATCGGATGGATTTCAAAGAGCACCAGTATCTGATATTCAATTTGATAATGATAATAATTTATGGATCGCTTCCTGGAGATGGAGAGGTCTTCAAATGTTAGATAATGAACAAATTGTAAAGACTGTGACACAAAATGATGGATTATCAAATAACTTTGTTAATGAAATTGATTTCTCATCAGATGGTACTATGTGGATTGCCACTAGAAATGGTCTCAATACTTACAAAGATGGGAAAGTAAAAAAAGTATATAAAAAATCAGATGGACTGCCTGATAACTATGTAGTCTCAGTGGCTATAGATGATAATGATGTTGTCTGGCTAAATACATTAGCTGGACTTACTCGCTATAATGGAGATTCCTTCGTTACATATGATGAAGACGATGGATTAGTTAGGCCTCGAGCCAATGGGGATGTTTCAATAGATAAAAATGGAAATATTGTCTACAGCACCTATGGTTCAGGATTGTCAATTTTTGATGGTAAGACTTTTAAAAACATAACATCTGAAAATGGTTTGGTAGATGATAGGATATGGGATATAGGCTTTGATTCAAAAAATAATTACTGGATAGCTACAGATGGTTCGGGTGTTCAAAAGTATGATGGAGAATCATTCACTCATTATGATGTAGAGGATGGAGTTGGCGCAGGAGAAACTTGGTCAATATACATTGATGATTTTGATATGGTCTGGGTTGGAACCTTTAATGGAGGTGCATGTATATTTGATGGGGAAGTCTGGAATTGTCTCGATAGCAGGGATGGTCTGATTAATAATACTATATCAGCAATTCACGGCACAAATGGAAATAAAGTCTGGTTGGCTAGCTGGAATGGAATAACTACATATGTACCAAAACGAGAATTGTCAAATGTCTATTTAAAAGAAGTGATTACTCCACAGAAAATATTTTCTGGAAATGACCTCGCAGAGATCGATTACAGCATCATAAGAGGCAATAGGATTACTTTCCAATTAAATTCTAATAGTTTTAATACACTTGAGGAAAAACAAAAATATAAATTAAAAATAAAACACAACGGTATTGAGAAGGATACATTAATAAAAACCAACAAATTTAATTACATTGGTAAGAAAACTGGAAACTACTCTTTAGAGTTTCAATCTATTGATAGAGATCTAAACACCTCAAAACCAGAAAATGTTAAATTCTCAGTTATAGGCCCCTGGTATATTAATCCATCAACAGCTATCCCTTTTTGGGGATTTATTGCAGTTTTACTTTCTTTTTCTGGGTATACAAGTAATCGATATCTGAAACAAAGAAAACTCGCTCTGCATCTTAAAGAAGAATCTCAAAAAAAGGATCGAGAAGCGCGAGAGCGGCTAGAAGGAAAGAATTCAGAATTGCTGGAATCACAAAAAGCTGCAGAGGCTGCCAATGAAGCAAAAAGCACATTTTTAGCGAATATGAGTCATGAATTAAGAACACCACTTAATGCAATTATAGGCTATAGCGAGATGCTGATAGAAGACGCTGAAGATGAGAATGAAGATTTTATTCCTGATTTAGATAAAATAAATAATTCAGGTAAGCATTTACTAGGGCTCATAAATGATATTTTAGACCTATCCAAGGTTGAATCTGGTAAAATGGAATTATACTTAGAGAGCTTTGAACTTGAAAAGGTTCTTAGTGAAATAGAATCGACTATCAAGCCTTTGGTAGAGAAAAATAAAAATTCCTTAAATATTGATTATCAGGCTAATGAAAAAACGATGAAGGCTGATGTAACAAAAGTAAGGCAGATACTGCTTAATCTATTGAGTAACTCCGCAAAGTTTACCAAAGAAGGTGATATATCAATTAAGGTGTCAAACTCGGATAAAATTGAAAATGGCATTGATTTTACCGTTGCTGATTCAGGCATAGGTATGAATTCTGAGCAAGTGGAAAAAGTATTCAAGCCATTCACTCAAGCTGATGAAAAGACTACAAGAAAATTTGGAGGTACAGGATTAGGACTTACCATTACAAAGATGTTTGCTGAAATGATGGGAGGGTGCATTGAAATAAAATCTGAGGAAGGGAAGGGCACAATCTTCGTAGTCACATTACCACTCGTTGTTATAGATAAATCAAAAGAGGGAGTTGATCTTAAAGAGGAAGTCTCCAAAGATGCTGGATATACAATATTGGTTATTGATGACGATGATAATGCTCAAGATATGATGAGAAAATTCTTAGAAAAGCAAGATTTTACAATTTTACAGGCCAAAACGGGAGAGGATGGGTTAAAACTTGCTGCTGAGTTCATGCCCGATGCTATTACGCTCGATGTAATGATGCCAGAGATGGATGGATGGGAGGTCTTAGCAGCATTACAAGCAAATGAACGTACGAAAAATATTCCTGTGATCATGCTGACTATTGCAGATGAACCAGATATAGGATATTCACTTGGTGCAACTGATTATTTAACAAAACCTGTAAATTGGGATGAATTATCAAATATCCTAAAAAAACATCAAATAGAATCTGATTCACAATCAGTTCTCATTGTTGAAGATGATGAAATAACCAGAGATATGCTCCAAAAGAGTTTGGAAACAAACGAAATTAAGGTCAGAACTGCCGTAAATGGGAAAGAGGCCTTAGAAAAAATTCGTTCTTCTAAACCCGGTTTGATTTTATTGGATTTAATGATGCCAGAAATGGATGGTTTCGAATTCGCAGAACGTTTAAGAGAAAATAAAGAATGGTTGAATATTCCTGTTGTTATTATAACTGCAAAAGATCTTACTAAAGAAGATCATGCAAGATTGAAAGGGAATGTTGAAGCTATCATGCAAAAAGGTTCCTACACTAAAAAAGAACTTTTAAATGAAGTTGGTGAACGAATAAAAATGATTACAGAGGGGTAATTAACTATGGCAAAAATTCTTATAGTTGAAGATAATGAAATGAATCGCGATATGCTTTCAAGAAGATTAGAAAGAAAAGGTTTTGATGTGGTTATGGCCGAAGATGGTCAGAAGGGTGTTAATATGTCAAAAAGTGAAAGCCCTGATCTTATTCTTATGGACCTAAGTCTGCCTGTAATGGATGGCTGGCAAGCTACTACCACAATTAAAGGTGATGAAGAAACAAAAAGGATTCCAATTATAGTTCTAACTGCACATGCAATGGCAGGTGACCGTGAAAAGGCACTGGAAGCTGGCGCAGATGAATATGATACAAAGCCAATTGAATTCAAAAGACTCTTAAGTAAGATAAAGGAATTTCTTGCATAGGTTTATAGCCCGTTATCTAAAGTAATGGATAAAAGGACAAAAGAAGCCTATCTTGGTAAGGCACGGCATAATTTAAAAAACCCAATTAATGCAATTCTTGGTTATAGTGAAATGCTTATGGAAGATTGTGAGGATGAGTCCATTGAGGCACCTATAGCAGATCTTAATATTGTATATAATTCTGGCCAGGAAATTCTTTCAGTAATTGAGAAAAATTTTGATGAAAGCGCATTAGAAAATCCTCACAATACCTTACTTAAACTTGCAAAAGAAACCGAAAT
>MDTB01176367.1_pt1 | contig 17991 bp, 31 predicted proteins | sample 811161 | NCBI WGS metagenome assembly MDTB01 (sample SAMN05326650, study PRJNA326480) | marine metagenome | isolation source: seawater | place: Mediterranean Sea | collected 2009
GGACCGATCGGTTATGAGCCGACTGCTCTAACCCCTGAGCTACAGGTCCATTTTTAAAAATTCTTTATACTTTTGAGACAAATTATCATAGTATTTTGTTTTTGTCAAGGAATTTCTCGCTGATTGTAAGACTTTTCTTTTTGCCACATTAACCAAAAAATGAGGAGAAAGGGACCGAGGGTTAAACCCATCTACAGAAACGTCATCATTTGGATTAAAACATATAGTTTTGTATCTTTTCATCCCTGCAATTCTAAGTGTTTTGTTTAGGAACGTTTGCATTTTTTTCGTATCGGATGCTGCGATTTCGACCGGAGTGTCACCCTGATAAACTGCAAATAGTCCCGAATCATAACCCTGTCTTTCCATGTCTGAAACCAAATCTTTAAACTCGACTGTGGCCGGGTCGAAGACTCCGATTAATAATCGTCCAGATAACCTTTCACTTTTAGCAAAAGGGCAGACCGGCATGTCACTGAACTCTGGTCTTCGTGCCTCAATAACATCGGTTAGATAATTCTCGATTTTACTCTTTATCTGCTGATCTGCCATACAAAGCATCTACCTTTCTTTGTCTTTCTTTGCGCTCTTTTTCCACTCTCGCTCTTTCGAGCGAGATCTCGTTTGCTTCAGTAAGAAACTTCACTATCCTAGATATTGAATAGGTAAAGCAAACTAATAACAATAAGTGTTCCCAATTCACTAAAGCACCACCAATCAGGCGACAGCACTAATTGTTGTATTTTGTTGTTTTTGCTGAACATTTCTCCAGTAATTCCTGCAAACCGTCCTGTAATAATTCTGTCCACCCTCGTTGTCATTATACAACTGGTAGAGATTCTTATAATCTGAATTGGTTGCTGACTTCACCTGATCAACCATGCCGTATGCATGGTCCCTCACTTCTTCCGGTAACATCATCATCATTCTATCAAGTCTTCCCTTGATCATACAATTCATTATATACTTATAACTAAGTTTACTTTTTACCATTTCACCGATGTAATTTATATACTTAAACTTAATTTGCTCGCCATTAAAGTTAGCCACCCAACCCTCGTGATTTGACACTGAGCGACTTGATACTTCCCCAATCACTTCATTCAATGTCATCTCACGAGTTTCAGGTGAAATAAAGAGGTGCGGCATCGTATGGCAAATATGTTCCAACTCTGAAAGATTGAGGTTCTTTCCATCGGAGTCATACGCATTCAACAAGTAAAGCACTTCGGCATTGTCATAATCAACAAAGACTTTTGTGTAGGGGTGGACTAATTCCACTACAATCGTCATTAAACTTTTTCCTACTGCCTTTTCTACCTGTTGAAAGTCCGAAAGAGTCAACATATTGCTGGCGATTTCCGCACTCACTGTTCCAAATTTACCTCGTGTGGAGGAACACAACTCATCGTTATGGACAAAATATTCAATCATATGCCCATCTGCCTTTTCTCTGACAGTGTATTTGTTGTCGCCATACTTCCTAGTCAATTCTTTGTAAGAGTTTTCTGGTAACTCATTATAGTTAAAGAATTTCTCGAAACCACGACTAACGAGAATTGGTTCCTCCACACTAAAATCGTAGATCATACCTCGCATATCACGAAGTGGTTGTGACCAACCACGATCTACTTCATGTAGCACATTATGTGCCTGTCCTGTATAATTAATAAGGATCAGATGCCTTTCTTCATCAATATCAAATCCAAACAATTCTCCCGGATTTTCAAAGTCAGTGTGTTCAAGTAAAAGCAGACTCTTAATCCTTTCTGCGTTTTCTCTCTTGAACGACGCCCACTTCTCTTTTTTATCCTCCAGTGTTCTGATCTCTGAAGTGATAAGTTTGACAATTTTTTGCACATTAGGATGTACTGACATGTTTTATGTCCTTTTCTAATTTATTGTATCAACATTATACGTTTTATAAAATCTTTTGTCAATGATAAATTTATTTTTTTTTCATAGGAACGAACCTACCTTGGTTACCCATACCATCATAATCTATGAAATCAGGTACATGCGATTCATCAGGTGGTTCCCCCTCTTCAATGTAACTTGAAACTGACGGCAATCCAGAATACTGACATACATCTGGATAGTTTTCCTCTTTATTCATATTCTTCTTCTTTTTAAAAAAATTTAATATAGATGTTATAATCATAAATTACGCTCATGTCAAACTATTTTGAATCGCTTCAAATATAACATCCTCCATGTTTATATTATCATAAGAATTATCTGGCGTTACACTATCAGCAACGACCTCAACGACAGATTGATTATCAACCCTACACTGCACATTAGCATCTTTATTAAACATTGTCAAATCTTCAAAATTTACAACGCCGACTTTTCTTTTACCAGTGTCGATAAGGATCATCTTATCAAAAGTTTGTGAAGGGTTACCCAAGTCTCTGCCCCTATGATTTTTAAGGATAACTTTTGCTGTATGTGGTCTGGTTGGTTGAAAGATTGTGTTTTGCATTTTACATTCGTACCTCAAACCATCCGAACCAATAAAGTCCATGCCGTCGGCAGTATCACCGATGTACTTAAGTTTACCATTACTATATTTGTCAATCGACATTTCCACTATCTCTGTACGTAATGGTAATGTCTGGTTTCTTTTCATGGTGTTAACCGAATTAATGACACCAAATACCTTTGACCAGTTTACTTCCTTTTTTAGATCAATCACTTCTGTTAACCCTCTCATAGTTTGTTATTAACAATTCTTTGCGATCTTTTTGCGCTTCTGTATATACCTTACTAGATCGCATTGTATATGTCAAGTCCCAATCATTAAAATAATAATCCGAAAATCGTTTTTTCAAAACTTCATTTGAATTGTAAGTTATCATCCATGAATGAGGGCATTTCACCACGTCCTCATAAAACCTCATATGATCAAAACCTGAATGCATGTTTCCATTCTTACCGTAAAGATCATCCTTTATATCATACGGAGGATCCAGAAATACGAAACAGCGTTCTCCGGGGGCGTTCATAACCTGCTCATAATCCAGATTCGTAATCTTCCAGTTTTGGATTATGTTTGAATAATCTGAAAGTTTGCTGATACCATTCATACTAAAATTTTGTTCTGATGCTTGCTCTGAAAACGAACTGCTCTCACCCAATCCAGAGAAACTACACTTGTTTAGGATAAAAAAGTACACTGCCTTAGTAAAATTGTCAACTGTAGCAATATCCTGCTTCGCCCTATTAAATAACTCTCTGTGGTTTTCAATATTTTCGATGATTGATTTATCCCACTGAGATTTTTCTATTTTTTTCTTGCGCAAAGGTTTAGAAGCATACTCAATAGGTGTTTTGATTCTTGCCAACTCATCCTGCAAGTCCTTACCTCGATCCCTCAACTGAACCCAAAAATTATACAAATTATAGTAAGCATCGTTCACCCACACCTCTGCGCCTTTGCGCTCCTGTGTAATGTGTAGTGCCATAGATCCGCCACCTAAGAATGGTTCTCTGAACTCTTTGATGCCTGCAGGTATGTTAACCTTCAATTTGTTAATTGCTCTCGACTTACCACCCGGATAACGAAGTGGCGTTTTTAACTTTGTCAATCTGATTCTCCGTATAATATATTACCAACTAGATATAGGGCAATGTAAATAATAATAATGTACCCAATCATTCTAACTCCAAAAGCACCCCGGATAGGATTCGAACCTATGACCCACAGATTAGAAGTCTGTTGCTCTATCCAACTGAGCTACCGGGGCAAAGTGGGTCGCCCGAGACTCGAACTCGGAACCAGCGGATTAAAAGTCCGATGCGCTACCATTGCGCCAGCGACCCAATGATTTACCTATTGTTTCGCCACCAATCGAACGCTGCACTGCCAATAAAGATTGCCGCTGATAAGACAATAATTTGTACCAAAATATCTAACATTTTTTCTCCTTTTGAAAATCTAAAACCAATATATATTATGTTGTAAAATTAATCAACTATTTTTTTGCACGTGAAATCATTTTTAAAAATTTAGCACGAATCCACTCTGAGGATCCACCCGGCATACTGACCAGGCAGTGATACTCATCCTTGTGCCAGCGATATTCACCCTCTGGTTGAGCGGTGATTTTTTTACTCTTTGTAACCAATCCGATAGATCCATTTATAGAATCTTTCGCACTGTACGGCGTAACCAATTCAACAAGGTCGCCTATATCAAATTCTTGTCTGATCATAATCAATCGTAATAATCGTCGTCATCCCATGGATACTCGAAATCACTGTCAATAGTATCCCCTGGATCTCTATTATCGAGGTCTGTTGTATCATATTTAAGGGGTGGGATTATCACCTTATTGTTCTTGAGAGTCGTACCACCCTTGATTTTGTATTTTTTCTTTAAGGAAGACGACTTGGATAAATTCTTATTCTTGATGCTCTTTACAATTCCACTCTTTGCACCTGCGGTCTGCTCATTGTCATGCTTTGTAATTATACCATCGGACATAGCAGGCAAGTAACTTGAATCACCCCCGTCAAAAACTCTGATCTTCTCCCCTGAGTCTAAAGTTAGCACGGGATCACACTCTTTTATTACGACATGCTCAATAATTTCCCTAGCGGTCAGATTTTTATAACTGGTCTTGAGTCTACCGGAGACAACTTCGCTAACTGGAACCCTAAAAGTACCGTTGCTGGCAGCTGGCACCATCACTCTCTCGTCTTTGTATAGAAAGGAAATCTTTTTAATAACTTGAGTCATAGCAAAATACCCTACTAATAGTGGCAAACGTATATATCTTCACAGATATATTCTGTTCTTGATTCTCGCCAACAGTATCCGTATCGGTCGCAAACTCTAACCACCTCATCGTCGTAGTAACAGTCCTGCTCAACGTGTGAGTATCTTGGGTGACGAAAATCGCAATCGTCGTCGACAAACACAAAACACCCCGACATCATAACTAAAAAAAATGAAAAAATTACTTTTTTGAACATAAGAAACTCCTTGTCTGTCTGAATGCTGTACGTGCAGCAAATAATCCGATGGTAACGACTGATGCCGCAACGAACGGCGCTAACAACACAACCGTATCAACACTCAGCATTTTAAATTGTCCGTACCTCAATATGTGACCACCATTGTTTTAATCCTAGTACAAAGTTTAGCATACTTTTTTGGCACATGTCCAGGATTTTTTTGCTTTAAAATTGAAATGCAAGGTTCTGCCCATTCTTCAGAAACGGGATCTAATACTAGGCATTTGTTTTCTACTGTCATTCTATAAAACATGCACTCTTTGCCCTTCATATCAATGTCAAAAAGATCATAATGATCCGTAAACACAACCACTTCGCCTTTCGTGAAGTCTGTCATTGCTTTCCTTGTTTCCTTGTTTATATAATTAATACTAGCACGATAATTTACTTAAGTCAAGAAAAATTATACGGATCAATCAAATTCCACAGCCAGACGTAATCTCGTGTGCCGTTACAAAAAGCAACATCCACCTCTTTACCGTGCCAATCTACGATGACACCGACCTGGTCTGTGTCGATAAAATCAAAATAGTTTTTAGGATTTAACTTAACCAGTTTGCCTTTGTAAAGATCCCTCTTTCTTAATCTCATCTCTTCTTAAATTTTGTCGATAGGCGACGGGCAAGGTTGTGACACACCTGAAGTCTGTCCGATTCGTTGTCCAAGCAACGAGATTCAAGGCACTTAAGTCCTTCTCTGATTTCTATAAAAAATCTCTCAAAATCACTTTCTGCCTGGTCCGCACCTTTAGTATCCAGGTTGTCTATGGTGAAACCCTCAACGTGATACTCAGTGTGACTCCCCCCAGAAATCATGGTCCAGTGATAACCATTTTTCTTTCTAGTTTCTACATCTTCTTCTCGCACCTAATTAACCTCCAATATTTAAATTTTATAATTTTACCTTCATTGAGTCCTACATCCATTAGGACATTATAAAAATCGCCGCCCAAGTCAGCAACAATTTTACCTGCTGCATTTATTGGGCGGCCATGTGGAAAATCGGTGATGTATACGTAATCACCCTTTTTTAAAACTTCTTCACTCACATAATAAATAGTGAAGAAAAAGCATTTTTTGTCAGGTTAAGTCACTTCAACCAATTCAATTTGAAAATTCAAATCTTTGCCTGCTAACGGATGGTTAAAATCAATGGTAACAGTTTCTTCATCAACCTCGTTGATAATTCCCCGAACTGGCTGCTCTCCCACCTGACCTTCGACAGTCTGCCCAGGTTCAAAATTAAAATCGTTAGGAAAGTATTCCTTATTCACTTGTTGTACGCCATCTGGATTTCTAGGTCCATAGGCATCAGTAGACACTAGCGTGACAGTCTTTGTCTCTCCAACCTTCATCCCATTAACTGCATTGTCAAAACCAGGGATCATGTCTCCGGCGCCAACCGTAAAACCAATTGTTTCCCCTCTATCATATGAATTGTCAAAAACAGTACCGTCAGTAAATGTACCCTTGTAGTGAACTCGAACTTCTCTTCCGTTCTTTGCAATTGTTTTCTTACCCATGTTATTCTCCTTTGTGTGTATTATCTGGTTAAGATTTTGTTAGTTACTTTGTAACTTTTATAAAAATAGTTTCTCGAAATTTCCCATCAATGGAAAAATTATAATTTAAATCTCTGATTTTTTCAAGTAAAAAATCATATTTTAGATTTTGCAAATCTGTATCATTTACTGCAATCTGAAAGGGTAAACTAACAAACCCTACAAACTCATCTAATGCCTCTTCCCACTTGTTGACCTTTACATCAGTCAGGTTTAATATGCGTCCTGACTTCTTTAATCTCCTATATTTTTTATCTTCTGCGTAATGTATTTTCATCTGTCCCAGATCAACTAGATTCCAAAATTCTTCTTTGGATATGCTACTCTTCCTATTGTTCGTCACATAGAACCACTTTTGTCTAGTCTCTCTAATCAACAGTCCGCTACCAATATTAGTTACAACTACATCACCAACCTTTGCGTTATATTTATAAATCAATCCAACAGTCCCGACAACCCAACTATGTTGTTGCCTATTAATTTGTGAGACCACCTTGGGCGCTTCATCACATGCACATGCACATTCGATGGCGGAGTTTTGAATTTTGCCATGAACCTTTTTGCATTTCTCCAGGGAGAGTCTCCCTTCGCTACGAAAACCTCAATAGGTATCTTAGTATCCTTAAGGCACCCCTCCCAAGCATGATCCAACCATTCACCGTAGGAGGAATCAGACCAAACAATTTTTGAAGGTTTTAGTTTACACAAGTCGCCCGTGATACCTAATCGTCTTATCGCACTGCCGCCAGCAGAATGTCCAACTACGCGATAGTCCATCTCCCCTACCCTAAGATCTGAAATCGGGACGGACTTAGTTTGCACTGCCCAATGCTGAATTAGCACTAACTCAACCTGCTCTATAAATCTAATAAACTGCCCTGGCTTCATCCATAGTTTACTGTTTCTTTTTGCTGGAGTTTTCGTATGTACTGACCAAGGCATCTCTGGAATTACTACAACAAAATTTTTGTCTGCAACAAGAGGAACAAACTGCTTCAATGTCCTGTCTTGAAATGTTCTATGGGGTACGTAACCATAGTGCCCATGAAACCAAACAATCACTGTAAAATCTTTGGACAAATTTGTTGTCTCTGGAATCCAGATTATAACATCCCGGTGTCCCACCCTGTGTAGATTATCTCTGCCGCCCGATTTCTTTTTTATATAAGTTACCGAACTAGCATCACTAACTTTGTTGAGGGATTCGGACCACTCTTTGACAACCCTTACATTAACTCCGCTTTCCCACTTAACGGAGTGAATTGCCTGAGACAATGCTGGTGTTGATACAAATAGCGCAGAGAATACTGCGATAAAGTACCTTAATGATTTCATGCCACCACCTCCAATATCTTTCTGTATTTCAGAAGAGCAGTCTCTTTCATCTTACACTCCAACATCATATCATAATCAACACCATAATTTTCTACGGGATTGCAAATAAAATCAGAATGAGCCTGATGTCTAATTTTAGGATCCTTATGTTCTTCACGGCGTGATTCTGATAGGTGAACAACTGGTTTTATATCCCCCCATGTTGACGCTGCCATCTTCAGTGCCTCTTCTTCCGTTTGTCCACCAGTGCAAAACCTGTAATGGTGGTAATCAAAAACAATCGGAACTCGTACAACTTTGTAAATATAGTCATACAGGTGCTTGACCGACCACATGCTTGCCTTATCATCATTCTCAAGTGTAATGCGGTTTTGACAATTTGTAGATAATTTCAAAAAATTACGACACCACCTATCAGCAGTGCCTGCGAAGTCCCCCCCGTATGTACCACCAACATGAATATTAATCTTAGCGTATGGTGTTTGTGGCAATCCCATTAGATCGAACACTTCCGAATGAGTTTCCAATTCCTTAATTGTCTTACGCACTGTGTTTTCGTTAGGAGACCCCAGAACGTTAAAGGGTCCTGGGTGTGTCGTGATCCGGTGACCATGCAAATCTGCAAAGTGTCCCGCCTCATTAAGATAATAGCAGATCTCCTCATAGTCTGGTAGATCGCTCAAGTTGTACTCTGAGGACCAAGGGAACACGTCTGAGGACATGCGATAAAATTTAATATTATTTCGTTCGTTCCATCTAAGAATTGTCAAAAGGTCACGACAATTCTGTAATGCCAATTCAGATGCATATTCAATCCCACGCTGCTGGAATGTTCTTTTTATCATTGACCGATTGGTGGTTACTCTTTGTGACTTTGGTAGAGTCGACAGATTCATGTTTATGCAAGCGTATCCGAGATTCATATTTAGCGCCTTTCTTTATTTTATATAATTCTACTATAATGTAATTGTAAAGTCAAATAATATTTCATGACCTACTTAAAACCCACAACCATTTTGTGTAAACCCATCCAGATCTACAATTATGAGGAAAGAAATATTCCTCTGCTACCCCCGGCACCATTCTCACAAATGACCTGCCTTTTTTATAATTTTTGGTTAGATCTGTTGTTTCTAGCAAGATGGCCATCCATGTGTTTTTTGGATATATGTAGTGGCAAACCAAATCACCAACTTTTGGTATTCTGTCATCGTTAATTCCATGCACCACACTTTAATTAGGATCTTTTTTTATACATTCCTCAATGACATTCTGTTCTAATTGTTTTTCTTTTGCTGGATCGACGAATACATACTTAACATAAAACACTGCCGCAGTCAACACAAGTGCCCAAAAATGTAGCGAGGCGTTTTGAAAAAAATTATTATACATCTTTATAGTTAGTTACTTCTACCACTTTTGTCAAGACGTATTGGTACCTAGATGCAATATCAGATCTGTTTCTAGACTTTGCGTCCTCCAGCAAGAATTTCACCCGCTTAAACAAAATTTCGCAATTAATATAAAATTGCATCGCTTTACTCAAAACGTTTATTGCTGTCAAACCTATTGAACTTGTCTTGCTCTCAAAGAGTGTTTTATTCTTACTCGCATTTTCAAATTCTAGCTTCATCAATGTTTTCGATTTTAATGTTAGGGATCTACCGTGATTAGTGTCTATTTGAAAAAAAACATCACTCAATCTAATGGTTGAAAGTGAAGTGTACTCTCTTGTAAAGAACCCAACGAATGCATTGAATCCAGCGTCCACCAGTCCAACACCGACTCCCTCGATCTCAACAGGACTTTCATTAACAGTTAATTTTATATTGACGCTGGTTTGGTTAAAGTCTTCGCATGAAGAATAACTGTTTAAGTCTATTGAAATTGGATTTGACACATACTCTCTGATATACTTACAGGCGAGATCTTTGTTCATACTGTGCTCTTTTCAAATCCTTGTGAAACCTTAAATATTCTTCTAACACCCTTTACTCTTTTTATTAATCTCATTATTTTCAACTTGGCATCCTCGGGTGTCCTGAGTATGCCTGGTAGACTTGGTATGAATTTTATTTTCAAACCTGCCACATAATCCTTTTCCGAAATTCTTTGGTTCTTTACCATGATTGTTACCACGGTTACGCTAGGGATTGCTCGTAGGTCAGCAACAATATCTTCCAATCCTCGCCATCCGGATTTTCCTCGGTTTTCGGCACTATAACCCAACATCAAGTAAAATTGATATACGCCGTGCTGTCTTGACCTATCTTCCTTCTCAGAAACTAAAGAGTCAAAATATTTTTGTATCTCAGAATTATCCATATTAATACCTTTTAAATCTTAACTAATTAGTTTCCTCAAAGTTAAATGAAGATCAATTATTATTGAATATTGATTGACAATGGTTGTGCCTCAGGTCTCTGAGGTACCCTCACAGATAGCAATCCGTTCTCAAAAGATGCCTCTGCTCTAGCAAGGTCGAGATTGTTGTCGTAGTTGATATACGTGCGACTAAAGTTTCTCCTTGCAATGCGAGATCTCTTTTCATTATCCTCCTCAGCTGTGCCCGTGATGGTGATAGTCTTCTCTCCAGGTTTTACATCTATCTCTAACTCTTCTCGTTTGAAACCGGCAAGAGCGAATTCTAAAACAGTGGAACCATCAGTGTCATCCCTGTAGACATCTGCGACGGGATATCCCTTTGTTGTGTGCTTAATCGCACCATCCATAAAGTGTTGATCACCAAACAGATTATCAAAAACTTCACTAAAGTATTTGTGACCCAGAAGTCCTGGTCTATGTATTGCTATATTATTCATGTTATTGTCCTCCTTATTAAGCAAGATACATCTAAATGAGACATTCCTCGAAAGCGTCTGTCTCATGCTTTATACTATAAACACATTGATCCAAAATGTCAACAATAAATTTGAATAAAAAGTATTAAAAGTGCAAGTGAAAAACATGTCATTGTTTTCCATGTAAACATTGACTCGCCCAATAAGAACCAAGTTAGTACCGGAAAGACCATCAACCCCGCTGAAGATCCTATAAACCTTGCCGTCCATGCTGAACCAGTATGTTCAGTAATGATTTTCCAAGCATACCAAAATAACATAGAGCAGGGAATGCCAAAAACAATAGCGGAAGCCAATGGTCGAGTGCTCCACCACTTTGACATATTTTGGGCGTTCAACTGAAACCACCCCAAGGTCTGACCCAACAAGTAGAGTCCGACCCCGAAAAACATATACTTCATTAGTGCAATTCCAAACTTACGGATGATTCTAGTAATTTTACCTTGGAGTCAGCCAGTGCCTTGATGCATTTAAATATGTTTGTCACCTCTTCGTTAGTAAGTTCGACCGTGCCGTCAACATCAGGTTGTACAAAACCTATAATCTTATCTAAATATTCTTTAAATATGAACGAGTTTATGCCTACCCTTGATACTTCCACCATCACTGGTTCTGCATAAGAAATTTCCTCATATATAACCATTCTACAAATGTGATCACTTATGTTTTTATATTGCCTTGCAGATTTTCTAAACTCAATGAGTGCTCTTTCTGTGAATTTTAAATTAGATGACAATTCCCTTGCCCCAAAAATGTTTACTATTTCTATTTTCAGTGATTAAAAGGGCAGAAATGTAGGTGCCTGAAGTTGATCTGTGAACCTTTGCACTGTGCACCTCGAATTGACCAAACTTTGGTTTTCTTCTTCTTTTTTCAAATTTCTTTCTTGGTGGTGGTGAATTGATGAAGTCAACACACTGCATGACTACCTCTTCATCTTCCATATCGTAGTCAATGTGCTCATTTACATTGATCCTAACCCCAACAACCCACTTCTTGCTACCAAAACCAGGCACATCCCAAAACATACTGCCGTGATATTTACCAAACTTCTTTTTGCCGTTCTCCGTGACAACACTTCCATACTCACCCACCGGTCGCAAATCACACTTAATCATTTCATATACTCCATTAGATCAGAATACCCACCTATTCTTTTTGTGAGTCCTGTTTTTATATTATTCGATAATATAATTGGCACTGTGTCTTGTCTGTAGAATCTTTTATAATCTTCCAAAATATCCCTTGATTCATTATAATCTAAAAACTTGTGCTGGAAAACCATGTCTTCCAAAAACTGCACTGCCATTTTACAATAGGGGCAACTAGATCTACCGATGACTATATATCTATTTTCGTAATTCCTGTCATCCATTCAACAATTCCCTTTTGGACTCCTTTCCACCTTGATTCATCAGTTCGACCATCTTTGCAAACTCTCCAAGTACAATAACTTTTTTAGAATCTGAACCAACAGAGTATACAATCTCTGTAAGGGCACCGGGTTTTATCGGGGCGTTGTTAACCTCTTTGATGGTCTGCCAAGACTCAAATGGTCTGATCGACACGATCGCCCCCTCATTCAGATACAATGGTACCGTGACATACCGGTCACGAACCTGTCCGCCATCATATATGGACTCCATAGTAACCTCTCTAATTTTAATCATTTCCTTGCTTTCCTTCTTGCGTGTCTTGTGCGGGGGGTTGAGCGTCTGCGCTCATTGCAGCAGCGGAATTTATCAAATATGCCTTGGTGATTCCCTCAGAATCTTCATAAATTTCGTCCAGCAATGCCACCAGACTTATTGCTCTCAACAACTTGCTGTGACATGCTGGTCCGAGGTCACCAGATAAGACAAATTCACCAATCTCACTCAATTCGTCAAGAGCATCTTGCGATTTTTGAATGAGTCCTCTGATTACGTTTGGAATGTTCTCAAAATCAACTGTGTGCGAAACTTTAACTCTCATCTTTCTCCTTTTTTTAAAAAAGTTTTATTACTAATGCACTGCCAAGACCAATAACTGCCGTGAAGAGAGTCCATATAATTTTAGACGAGGTATCTTTCCACGACTCCAGTGCGCGGATCCTGGCATACAGACCTTCATCCGGATTATACACTGCCTCTTTTATTTTAGCAACGTTTTCGAGCATCTCATCTTGTCGGTCCTTTACTGTTTCAATGGTAATACATAACTTATCTATCTTTCTTGACAACTCTATAACTAAATCTTTGGACAATTCTAAATCCGACATGGTAAAACCCCCTTGATTACAGACTAACTAGTATCTTGATTTCCCTATTCCTCAATAATAGCATAATTAGTAGTCAACAGAGTTCCAGATGCAGAAACTGCATTCCTAAGTGCTTGTATCGTTACTTTTGCAGGGTCAATTACACCTGACTCGTACATGTCGACCTTCCTCCCACTAAGGAAATCAAATCCCACTGTTTCTTCCTCGTTCACAAGGTCCTGGTCGACATCCCTATAATCGATACCGGCGTTGGCAGACATCTGCGCTAGTGGGGATTGAAGCACGTCTGAAAAGATCTCTGCTGCATAGTGCTGATGCTCTGTCAGGTCCAACCCCTCTATAATAGAAGAGACCTGCTTAGAGATTCGATACAGCGTTAGTCCCCCTCCGGGTACTATACCCTGCTGCTGCGCAGAGCGAACTGCCTCCAGGGCATCTTCGATTCGATGCTTCTTTTCAATCATCTCAATCTCTGTTGGAGCGCCAACATTAATTATAGCAACCCCGCTAGATAATCTAGACACCCTTTCCTGGATCTGTTCCGCGTCTATTAATGTTTCTGCCTCTTTTACCTGCTGGTTTAAATCCTCGATTCTCTGAAACATGGTGTCTGGATCTCCGCCGCCTCCGACGAAAATTGTTCCATATTTCGAGATCTCCACTGTCTTACAAACCCCCAGATCATTAATATCGATCTGTTTCAAGTCATCACCCAACATGGTCTTAAAGTACTTGGCACCGGTTGCAATTGAAAGATCCTCCATAATAGATCTTCTCTCCTCGCCATACTTAGGAGACTTTATTGCGGCGACCTTCATTGATCCTCTAACAGAATTCATAATAAGGGCAGAGAGTGCTTGCCCCTCTATGTCATCACAGACTAGGATTATGGGTTTTTGTTCTCTGGCGGCGACTTCCAGTACGGGGAGTATTGTCTGGACAGACTCAACTTGCGCATCACACAAAAAAATCAAAGGATTCTCATACTTACATACGTTCCTTCTCTCATCTGTAACAAAATAATTTGATGCATAACCTGACTGGATCCTAAAACCTTCCACCAAATCAAGAGTTGTCTCCATCGAGCGACCGTCTTGGATTGTTACTGACCCCATTTTCCCAACTTTATCTACTGCAGTTGCAACCAGATCTCCGATTACAGGGTCATTGTTTGCTGAAATTTTCGCTACGAAAGCAATGTCTTCAAGACTAGACACAGGTCTGGAAGAGTCCGTTATTTGAGCACAGATTAAGTCGCAAACTTTATCCAATCCCCTTTTTACCTCTACTGGATCAATACCACGCTCAATTAGATCTACCGACTTGGAAAATATGGAACGTGCCAAAATGGTTGACGTCGTGGTGCCATCACCAGCGTCCGAGTTTGTCTTTTCGGATGCCTGCTTGACTATCTCCACCGCAGCGTTCTCAAATGGGTCTTCCAGAGAGACAAACCTTGCAACGGTTACACCATCTTTCGTAATTATTGGTCGATTATCTTTGCTTTTTAGAATAACATTTCTGCCTTTAGGTCCATAGGTCGATGCTACGTTATCTGCAAGCTTGTTAACTCCTTGCAGCATCAGGTGGTGCAAATCCCCACCATTAGAATATTGTTTCATTTTTCCTCGCTTTGTGATGATTATATTATAAACAAGTATGTGGTGTTTGTCAATTGAATTTTTATATTTTTTTCAAGCGCTTGCTTTTTGCTTTGTTGTTGGGAACACATTCCAACCTAATTGGTAATTTTGCCGCTATAACAACATTGGTAACCTCTGGAATTTCACTTATGTTATCCTTAACTGGTTCCATCCTCATTGAGAGTATCTTTTTCTCCATCGATGCTGACACGAGGTTCATGTCTCCCATCTCGGAAAGGTTAAAGTATAGATCGGCGGCCAGACCATATTGAAACTTAGTGCCACCTGTGCCATATATACTCTTCAGGACCGGTCTATAGTCTTTGTCCGGTATGTTAGGTTCCTGATATAGTCCCGGACCTGTGATGACCACCGCTTCCTTGTTTTTGTCATAGTCAAATTTTAAATTACCTATAACTACAAACTTTATGTCTCCCTTATACAAGATCTTACTAATGACATCGTCGGGTAGATGCCTTACAAATCCAACCTCGCTTGGGGTACGACCAGAGCGGATTACCTTCTTCCACTCCTCTTTCACATCCTCTATAAAGGACTTCAATTCGAGCAGTTTAATCTGAGATGATAGATTTCTTATACCGCCATATGACCTAAATATTTGCCCTTTGTGTGAAATGCCCGACTCAGGAACAACCTTGCCATCCGCATCGACGAAAACAAAGTCGGCGCCTGGGTCGTTTGCGCGGCCAGGTTTTTTGACAATATTGGCAACGTTGTAAAAGACCTTGCCTCCAACAATAACAGTCCTAGTCCTGGTTCCCAATCCAACTTTTTGGAGCGCCTCCTGAAACTGTTGTAAAAATTCGTTCTCTATCTGGTCGAACCTACGACTAGTTTTAAACATGCGCACTGAATCGCCTGGAGTTTTGCCAGAAAGCGATATAATCTCTTCATCAATTTTGTATGCACTTCCCGACTTTAGAAATTTTGGATTGGTGATACCTTTAGTGTTAACCATCCTCACCACATCAATACCATCGTACTTGTTCTTTGTTACGTAAAATTCAAATTCCAAACTGTCGTTATCCTTCGCTATCTGTTTTGCATATATTCTGCCCTTAAGATAGTTAGAAACTTGTCGGTCGCTTGCCTTCTTCACGCTTTTGTCTAGGTTTTTTTTTAGATAATCGTATATTTTTCTTAATCTTATTTTGGATAAGTGCTTCGGCTGCACATAGTACAGCAAAATCGACCTCCTGACAACTGAAGTCATCTCAGAGATTTCTTCTGGTGGTCTTACAGACCCCATCATGTCAACGATATTGTCAAGAGTCTGGGTGGTGTTCATAGGTATTCATCTGCAATGCCATACTTAATTGCATCCTCTGCAGATAAATAGGCATCAACGTTGTTTAAAAGTAATTTTTTAATCTTGGTTCTTGTGAGTTTGGTGCAAGAGCAAAGGTAGTCAAAATACATGTTCTGTAGTTCTTTAGTTTCCCTCATCTCGTTTTCAATGTTAGGGAATGATCCATGATGCCCACTTATTACGCTGTGTAGCATAACTCTACAGTTCTTGCCTATCTTTCTGCTTCCTTTTGTGCCGCTTGCAAGCAATAAAACACCTGCAGACATTACCTTTCCAATACCAATTGTTTCGATCTCGCAGTCTCTTTTCACCATATCCATCACATCCAAGATTGAAAACATGTCAGAGACTACGCCGCCGTGAGTCGAAATATACATCTTAAATGGTCTGATTCTCTGTTCGACGCTACCATCCTCCTTTTCAATAATCTCTTCCCTCGTATGGTTGAAGTAAAGCATGGCATGCACAATCTCTGTTGCCATTCGCTCTCCAATGTCGCCATAACAGTTGATGGTTCTTATTTCATCTTTATCGTCTGCCCGACTAGCAATATTATTAATAATGTATATTGGTTGCTTAGAATCTAGCGCAACTTCTTCTTTTTTTTGTTTCTTCTTTTTTTTGTCAGACGACTTTTTTAGCATTATATGTCCTTTCCTTGTTATTTGGTGTTTTCTCTACAATTCTGCATGGAAATTTTCTTAAAAACTTCTTCCAAAAAGCATCATTTTCAAACTGCCTTTGTAAGATCACTATACTCTCCTTGCTTGTAGGAGAGAATCCTTCTCCGCACTTTTCCCAATCCTGCAATGACCTAAGCAAAGTTCGCATCTTTCTGCCGTCGCTATATCTTAGTTGGATCCTGCAAACTATAGTTTTATCTTCATTCTTTTCCTGCCTCCAGGCGGTAACTTTCATATTTTTCCCTTTCTCATGTTTTTAAGTATTTGTGAAATTTTTTAGGTACCGAACCAATTAATATAGTTGTTGCTAACATTTCCCAATTATTCAACAACTCTCTGTCTTCCTCTAGAGATTTTTCAACCTCCTCTTCAGACAACCCTGCGTCAAGTAAAAACTGTTCTTTAATAGTAATAGAAACAGCAATCTGATTCTTCATATCCCAAATCAAAGGAATATAGGCGCCTACTATATTAATAAAGATTTTTCTTTGTTCGTTAAAGTATAAAAGATTTTTCACGATTAGGCAGGAGACCGCTCCTGCCATAAACCACAACAATGTAATCATCATTTCCATATTTTTAATATATCAGGTTTTAATCGTGATGTAAAGTGAAAAGCAAATAAATTATTTCTTATTTGCTTCGGTGATTCGCTTTGTGATGCGGGTAGCTATGCGCTCGGCGATTTCTTCCAGTCCAGTTTCATCAAGACCCAGACCAACTTCTTCGAGGTCCTCTACATCATCTGCAGGTGGTTCCTCTTCCATATCCATCTCTGGTTCTTCGCCCTCTTCGCCTTCGCCGCCTTCAACAGCAGAAAGAATCTGGTCCAAAATATCGCGAGCAGTTCTTAGAGAATCGACATCACCTTCTGGAACATCAACTTCAACTTCCTGATCTTCTTCAGGAGCAGCGTCCATCTCTGGTTCTTCGACCTCTTCGTCTTCATCGGCCATCATCATGCCGCGCTCTTCTAGATCATCGACCTCTTCTTCCATCTTTTTGCGGCCGCGACCTTCTTCGTCCTCTTTCTTGCCTCGCATACCTTCGTCGATATCTTCATTCTCATCGATATTTTCGTCAATATCTTCCTCTTCAAAGACGTATGCCTTCTCGTGAATTGGTTGTAGTCCGGCCAACTTCCAAAATCTTTTAGTTGTATGTTCGTTTAGAAGTGCCTTTTTCTTTTTTTCTTGTGACATGTCATTCTCCTTGTGAAAAAAAATTGTTAACAGTAATAAATAGAATACTGTTTTGTAAAAAGAATATTTAAATTACCCTTCGCCCTTTACGGCA
>MDTB01078860.1_pt1 | contig 17988 bp, 23 predicted proteins | sample 811161 | NCBI WGS metagenome assembly MDTB01 (sample SAMN05326650, study PRJNA326480) | marine metagenome | isolation source: seawater | place: Mediterranean Sea | collected 2009
TAATATCTAAAAATCTAGCTGAGTTAAAATCAAATAAAATTAGTTCAAAAAAACCCGACCAAATAGTTTTAGGCGCTGATAGCGTTATAGATTTAGATGGAGAATTAATATCTAAACCCAGAAGCAGAGATGAGGCCCTAGAAATACTAAAAAAACTTAATGGAAAGAAACATCAATTGATAAGTTCAGTTTGCATCTCAAAAAACGGATCTATGATTTGGAACTTCACAGATGCATCTGTTTTAACAATGAAGAAGCTTAACTTGGATCAGCTTAAAATTTATTTGTCAAAAGTAAAAGATAAAGAATTATTTGCATATGGTGTTTACCAAGTAGAAGCGGGTGGAAAAGATTTATTCTCCAAAATTGAAGGAAATGAAGATAGTATAATGGGGTTACCTATCAAACAAATTAAAGAGTATATTGAGAATTTAAAATGAAGAGATTTTTAGTTATTGGAAACCCAATTGAGCATTCATTGTCACCGAAGCTACATAATTATTGGTTTAAAAAGTATAATTTGAAAAACTATTCCTACGAAAAAAGAAAAATAACCGAAAAGGATTTAAAAGATGTAATAGATGAATTAAGAAATAATTCTCTTTCTGGTATTAATGTAACTGTGCCGTTTAAAAAAAAAGTAATGTCATTTTGTGATAGATTAGATAAAACAGCCGAAGACCTTCAGTCAGTTAACACAATTTCAAAGAAAGATAATAAAATTATTGGATGGAATACAGATAGTTTAGGTTTTCAGGATTGTCTAAAAAATTTAACGGAATCTGATAAAAATAAATCTGTTTTTGTTTTAGGCGCTGGAGGCGTAACAGCTTCCGTTTTAGATGGATTATGGGGTTTTGGTTCCAAACAAATTTACTTAAGCAATAGATCAATGGAAAAGGCCGAAGAATTAAAAAAACATTTTAAAGAAAAATTTAATAAAATCCAAACTATTGATTGGGGCAAGAAGCCAGCAGAAATATGTGGTATAGTGATAAATACAACAAGCGTGGGTCTTCAAAAAGACGATAAACTGGACATTAATTTTAACGAGTATGGAGGCACAAATGCTAATAACTTAGCAGGTAATAAAAAAATATTTATCGACTTAATCTATAATCACAAAACGAACTTTTTAAGGGATGCGGAAAAAAGAGGAAACCTGATTATAGATGGAAAAGACATGTTCCTAGGACAAGCAAAATACGCTTTCAATATTTGGACAAACCTCTTACCTAAAGTAGACCAAGAGACAATTAAATTAATAACGAGATGATTAAGATAGGAATAACCGGCTCTATAGCCTCTGGAAAATCAACTGTTGCAAAAATGCTTTCAGGAAAAAAATCTCCATTTTTTGACTCGGATAAACAGGTTAGTAAAATATATAAACAAAAAAATTTTAAAAATAAAATAGTAAAAAAATTTAAACTTACAAATGATAAAAATCTTAAAAGCAAACTTAAAAAAGTTATATCTATAAATAAAAAATCTCTTACAGAATTGGAAAAAATAATTCACCCATTGGTGAGGAAAGAAATTAAAGTTTTTATTAAAAAGAACAAAACAAAAAAAGTTTTGATATTTGAAATTCCACTGCTAATTGAAAGTAAATTAATGAAAAATTATGATAAAATAATTTTTGTTAATTCAAACAAACGTTTGAGACTAAAAAGATATATAAAAAGAGGTAAAGATAAAAGAATTTTTAATATTTTGGATAAAAGACAACTCTCACCTGTAAAAAAAAATAAATTTTGCGATTATATTATTAACAATAATTACTCATTAAAAAAGTTAAAAAAAAATGTTAAATTTATTAAAACAAAAATATGAATGAAATTATTTTAGACACTGAAACAACAGGACTTTCTCCGGAAAAGGGAGATAGAATTATAGAAATTGCATGCATAGAAATCAAAGATTTAATTCCTACAAAAAAAATTTTTTATAAATTATTAAACCCTGAGAGAGAAATTTCAGAAGACGCTTACAAAGTCCACGGTTTTACTTATGATAGATTAAAAAATGAAAAAAAATTTGAAGAAGTTGCGAATGAATTAATTGAATTTATTAGAAATAAAAAACTAATAATTCATAATGCTCCATTTGATATTGCATTTATAAATAGTGAATTAAAAAGAATTCAAAAACCTCTTATTGATAATAAGTTTGTGGTAGACAGTCTTGAGATCGCAAGAGGTAAGTTTCCTGGTACATCTAATTCTTTAGATAACTTGTGTAAAAGGTTTAATATAGATATTTCAAAAAGAAAAAGACACAATGCACTTTTAGACTGTGAACTTCTAAGAGAAGTTTATATAAATTTAGTAGATCAAAAAGAACCCACTTTATCTCTTAGTGAAGAAGTTAAAAAAAAAGATAAAATTAAAAATACATCAAATTCTAAAAAAAATTCTAAATTAATAGTAAATCCATCTGAGGTAGAAAAAGCAGAACATAAAAAATTCTTAAAAGAAGAGATGAAAAAAAATTTTTTTTAAGTATTTTTCTTATGTAAATCTTTAAAATTAATATTTTGGTCTATATTAATATTTTTATATCCGCTTTTCTCAAATAAAAAAATAAGAATATTTCTTATATCCGGATAAATTGAGGTTGGGACATCAACAAGGACTATTTCTTCAAGTTTTTTTTTATCACTAATTTTTTCTTTGAGATTTATAAGAGAGGAAAATAATATCGAAACCTTAATTCGATTATCATTTGCTGTTTGTGAGATCAAACTAAGATTGGTATCAATTTCTATAATATCTTCTTTTATTCTTTTGCTTTTAATATCAAAATTTATTTTGTAATCTTTAATATTCTTCTCGATTAAAAAGTAAGATTTTGCATCTGGTATTTTAAAACTAATATCTTTTATATATTTTGTAACAATTTTATAATTCATCTTTGTCTTTTGTTTTTTCTTCTAAAACCTCTCCTTCTATAAAATCCTTTTTATTCTTTTCTATTGGGTTATTTCTTTTAAGAAAATAATTTACAATTAGCTTTCGTGAAGGAGGAAAAAGTAATATAAAACCAATAAAGTCGGTTACAAAACCCGGTACAATTAATAATATGGCGGCAAAAGCAATAGACGCCCCTGATATCATTTCAAAAAGAGGCATTTTGTTCTTATACAAATTGTATACGCCAGTCCTCAAAGTATTGAGACCCTCAATTTTTGCAAAATATATTCCAATAAATGCTGTAGCAAAAATTAATGAAATTGTCGTGAAAGCACCGATATTTTGTCCAATTTTGATCATTAAGTATATCTCTATTGTAGGTACAGCTACTAAAAATAGTAATATTGTGTTCATTTGTCATTTTGAAAGTTATATTAATAATATATATTTATCAATCATGAGTAACAGTTTTGGATATTTAGACATTATACTATTAGCAATGATTGCTGGGTTTATCATATTAAGATTAAGAAATATTCTTGGTAGAAAAACTGGTCATCAAGAAAAAGTATTTAGTAATTTTACCGATAAAAAATTTGAAAAATTCAAAGAAGAAATAAAACAGCAACAGAATAAAAAAACAGGCGAGTTTGACAAAACCCAAAAAAAAGAATTTCTTAAAGGCGCAGAATTAGCTTATGAAACTATTCTTACATCTTTCTCAAAAGGTGATAAAAAAAGTCTTAAAAGTCTACTGACTGAAAAAATGCAGGCTAATTTTTCAAGCGCGATAGAAGACAGGAAATCAAAAAAAATTAAGTCAGAGTTAACCTTTGTAGGTTTCAAATCTTCTACTATAGAAAAATTTGAAAAAACAACTGGTGCACTTTTTTTTACTGTAAAGTTTGTTAGCGAAATTATATCTGTAAAAAAAGACAGTAATGATAAAGTTATAGAGGGAGATCCAGATAAAATTAAAACTGTTATAGATCACTGGAAGTTTACAAAAAAAATATCAAGCTCAAATCCAAATTGGTACCTTGCCGAGATAATAGCTAGTTGAACAAAAAAAACTTATCAAAAAAAGACTTAAAAGATTGGAAAGAATTTTTACAAAATTCTACTCCATTATCCAATAAAGATATTTTAAATAGAAAGAGAAACAGGGAAGATAAAATATTTAAATTTGATTTTCATGGTTTCTCCATAGACGAAGCAAACAAAAAAATTAAAGAAATAATCGAAAGCTGTTATAATAAAGGCATTTCACAAATTTACATCATCACAGGTAAAGGACTACATTCCAAATCTAGCTCAAATGCTTATGTATCAGAAAATTACAGTAAATTAAAAAATACTATACCTGTTTTTTTAAACAATAACCCAGATCTTAAACCCTTAGTAATTAAAATAGAGGAGGCTGATAAAAACTCTGGAGGATCGGGCGCTTTAATAATTAAGCTTAAAAAATTATAAAATAAATTTAGACAAATCAGTATCTTTAACTAGGTTCCCCAAATTTTTAATAACATAGTCTTTATCTATCTTAATCTTTTGTCCCGGTTTGTCAGATGCAGTAAAACTTATTTCGTCTAAAACTTTTTCAATAATAGTATGCAATCTCCTTGCACCAATATTTTCAACTGTAGAATTTATTTCAGTTGAAAGTTTAGCTAACATATTAATTCCATCATCAGAAAAATCTAAATCGACGTCCTCGGTCTTTAGCAAAGCCTTGTATTGTTTTATCAAACTATTATCTGGTTCTTTCAAGATTCTTTTAAAATCTTCTTCTGTTAAGGCGTTTAACTCAACTCTAATTGGAAGACGTCCTTGTAATTCAGGTAGCAAGTCAGAAGGTTTGGCTAATTGAAATGCACCAGAAGCAATAAATAATATGTGGTCAGTTTTTACGGGACCATATTTTGTATTAACAGTTGTACCTTCTATAAGTGGCAATAAATCCCGTTGAACACCTTCTCTAGACACGTCTCCCCCCGCCCTATCACTTCTAGCTGAAACTTTATCTATTTCGTCTAAGAATACAATTCCGTTATTCTCTGTTGAAGTTTTGGCCTCTTTGATAATTTTTTCTTGCTCGATCATTTTATCTGATTCCTGAGCTATTAAAATTTCATGAGATTCTTTGACTGTCATTTTCTTTTTTTTGCCTTTCGAACCCATTGATTTTCCTAACATCTCACCTATGTTGACCATACCAACATTAGCACCCGGCATACCTGGTATTTCAAAAGAGGGCATATTTGTTGATGTGTCGTTTACTTCAATTTCAATTTCATTCTTGTCTAAGTCACCTGATCTTAATCTTTTTCTAAAACTTTCTCTTGTTGCTAAACTTGCTTTTTTCCCCACAAGAGCATCAAGAACCTTTTCTTCAGCTAATTGTTGTGCTTTAGCATGTACTTCTCTTCTTCTCTTCTCTCTTTCCATCGCAATTGCTATTTCAATTAAATCCCTAATAATCTGTTCAACGTCTCTTCCAACGTAACCAACCTCAGTGAATCTTGTAGCTTCTACTTTTATAAATGGAGCTTGCGCTAATTTTGAAAGTCTTCTTGAAATCTCTGTTTTTCCGACTCCTGTCGGCCCAATCATTAAAATATTCTTAGGTAAAACTTCATCCTTCATTTCATCAGATAAAGCTTGTCTTCTCCATCGATTTCTTAGCGCTACCGCAACGGCTTTTTTAGCTTGCCCTTGACCAATCACATATCTGTCAAGTTCAGAAACTATTTCCCTTGGCGATAATGCGCTTACTTTAGAGCTATCTTTTTTAGATCCTTCTTTTACTATTTTAAGATTTGGGGATTTCTGTGCCATTTTAAACTTTTTCCACAGTAATATTGTTGTTTGTAAAAACACAAATTTCAGATGCAACTTTCAGTGATTTCTTAGCTATTTCTTCCGCTGACATTTCTGTATCCATTAAAACTTTTGCTGCCGCTAAAGCATAATTTCCACCAGAACCAATTCCAATTATTCCATCCTCCGGTTCTAAAACATCCCCGGTACCCGAAATAATAAAACTTTTTTCTTTATCAGCCACTGCCATCAAAGCCTCTAGTCTTCTTAAGTATTTATCCGTTCTCCAATCTTTTGCGAGTTCAACAGCAGCTCTTGTCAAGTTTCCAGCATGTTTCTCTAATTTAGCTTCTAGTCTTTCAAACAATGTTAGAGCGTCCGCCGTAGATCCTGCAAAACCAGCAATCACATTTCTTTTCTCAATCTTTCTAACTTTCTTTGCTTTACTTTTTAATACTGTATTGCCTAGGCTTACCTGGCCATCACCTGCTACAATTGTTTGATTTCCCTTTCTTATAAGGACAATTGTTGTTCCATGCCAATTTTCTTTAGTATTCATATCTAATACTTATGTGGAGATTGAAATCGAATCTTCAAGGTCCCAAATTAGCATTTATTGCTAAAACTTAAATTTAGCTATATATCTTAAGAATAAATCTCAAAACTATGAGCAGAAAAGCTAAAATTTTAAGAAAAACGAAAGAAACAAACATTACTGCAGAAGTCAATTTAGATGGAAAGGGGGATTACAAAATTAAAACCCAAATTGGATTTCTAGACCACATGTTAGAACAATTATCCAAGCACTCCCTAATAGATATAAAGCTGAATGTTAAAGGTGATACTCACATAGACCTTCATCATAGTACCGAAGATACCGGTATAGCTCTAGGCGAAGCAATTAAAAAAGCAGCTAAAAACTTCAAAGGAATTAAAAGGTATTCTAATGCAATGATACCTATGGATGAGACCTTAACCAGAGTTTCCATAGATATTTCTGGTAGACCTTATTTAGTTTGGAAAGTGAATCTTAAAGTAGAAAAATTAGGAGAAATGGATACTGAGCTATTTAAGGAATGGTTTCAAGCTTTTTCACAATCAGCAGGCATTACATTGCATGTAGAAAATATTTATGGAGAGAACAGTCACCACAAAATTGAGTCTTGTTTTAAAGCTTTAGCGAAAACTTTAAAGGAGGCTTTAACCATTGATAAAAGAATTAAAAATATTGTGCCCTCAACAAAAGGCAAAATCTAATTTTAAATGATACTATTTCCTGCAATAGATATTAGAGGGGGGAAATGTGTGAGATTATTAAAGGGTGATTTCAATCAATCTAAAGAATATAACAAGTCACCGTTGGAACAAGCTAAAACTTTTATTAGTTTTGGTTTTAAAAATTTACACATCATTGATCTTGATGGAGCTCTTAAAGGAAAATCGTTTATAAAAAACACTATAAGCGAAATAAGTAAATTAGAAGGTGCAAAAATTCAAATTGGAGGTGGAATAAGGACTCTTGAACAAATTAAAGAGTTTATAGATCTTGGAGTTGATAAAGTAATATTAGGTACCAAAGCTATTCAGGATAGGAGTTTTTTAGAAAATGCATGTAAAAAATTTAGTGGTAAAATAGCATTATCGGTAGATGTAAAAAAAAATTTAGTAGCATTATCGGGCTGGACCAAACAAACAAATATATCTGCAAAAAATTTTATTAATGAGGTAAAAGACTTAAATATATCAAGAATAATTTATACTGATATTGACAAAGATGGAACAAAAACAGGACCCAACATTAATGAAACATTATTATTATCTAAATTGACAAAAATTCCTTTTATTATTTCCGGTGGTGTTTCTTCAATAAAAGATATCTCGAGTATAAAAGAAAAAAAAATGGAAAATATAAAGGGTGTTATTATTGGCAAAGCTATTTATGATGGAAATATAGATTTAAAAGAACTTAGCAAAATGATTTAATGAGTAAAAAAAGAATTATTCCTTGTTTAGATATAAAAAATGGCAGAGTTGTCAAAGGCATAAATTTTATCAATTTAACCGATGCAGGAGATCCATGCGAACAAGCAAAGTTTTATAGTGAAAATGGAGCAGATGAGATTTGTTTTCTAGACATTACAGCTTCTAATGAAAATAGAGACACTATTTTAGAAATAGTAAAAAAAACATCTAAAAATTGTTTTGTTCCTTTAACCGTTGGAGGAGGTGTTAGAACTTTAAAAGATATCTCAAATCTTTTAGAGTCCGGAGCGGATAAAGTTTCAATAAATACTGCAGCAGTAAACAATGAGGACATCGTAAAAATATCTGCAGAAAAATTTGGCTCACAATGTATTGTTGTTGCAGTTGATGCGAAAAAAACAAAAAGTAATCAGTGGGAAGTTTTTACTCACGGAGGAAGAAAAGCAACAGGAATAAACGTTGAAACTTATGTTAAAAAAATAGAGAGCCTTGGGGCTGGAGAAATACTTCTTACTTCTATGGATAGAGACGGTACAAAGAAGGGTTACGATTTAGATTTAATCAAAAAAGTATCTAATTTGGTAAATATACCGGTGATAGCATCTGGTGGCGTTGGTAACCTTCAGCACCTTTATGAAGGGCTAAAAATTGGTAACGCAAGTGCAGTGTTAGCCGCCTCCATATTTCATTATGGTGAATTTTCAATTAAAGAAGCAAAGGAATATTTAAAATCAAAAAATCTTTCAGTAAGATTATAAAATGTTAAAAAATTTAGAAGAATTAATAAATATTATTAGGAATAGAAAGAAAAACCCAAAAAGTTCGTCTTACACTAATAAATTGTTAAATAACAAAAAACTAAATATTGAAAAAATAAAAGAGGAAATTGGAGAGCTCGTCGATGCTATTAATGAAGACTCAAACAAAATACATGAAACAGCAGATGTTATTTATCACTTAATGGTACTATTAGAGGCAAATGACATAAAAGTAGAAGACGTGATGGAAGAACTAAAAAAAAGGCAAAAGTAACAATATGACTTATGATAAAAATAATATTTTCGCAAAAATTTTAAAAGGTGAGATACCCTGCAATAAAATTTACGAAAATGAATACGTTCTTTCATTCCACGATATTAATCCACAAAGAAAAATTCATGCTTTAGTTATTCCAAAAGGATCATACATTGATCTAGATGATTTCTTAAAAAATGGGAAAGAAGAAGAAATAATTGAGTTTTTCAAAGCAATTACTTATGTTGCAAAATTACTAAAAGTATCTAATGTTGAAGGAGGTTACAGGACTTTGTCTAATATAGGAAAAAACGGTGGGCAGGAAGTGCCTCATCTACACTTTCATATTTTCGGAGGTGAGAAAATTGGGAAAATGGTTAATTAATTATTTTTTGGAATTTTAAAAAAAGACTTTTCAATATTCAGATTTTTAACGCTCTTAATTATTTTCAAAGTTATCTTGCTGTTATTTAAATCTATAAGGTCCCAACCTATTAATTCAAAACTATTAATATTAAAATAAAAAACTATTTCACCTTTTTCTTTAATAAAACAATTAACTATGAAAACATCATCACTCTTAATCAATGATCCTTTAGATATCATTTCACCAAATTTTTTTTTACTTAAAATTTCACTAAAGTAAGATTTTGATAAGGGATAATTGTAAATTTTATTATATCTTTTATGATAGATAGCTAATCTTTTATTATTAACAAATAATTCTTTCTGGTTTTTATCATTATACTCACATTTTAAAAAGTGAGGTCTTTTCATAAAACAAACACCGTTTTCATCTTTATTATTTGAAATTTGGATAAATTTAAACTTTATGGTTTCAGAGGCGTTGATGTTTTCAATAATATTTTTTTTTATATCTGCTTTTAAAGTTGTAAAATTAATGGATAAAAATATAATAATAAAAAACTTTATAAGTCTCGTTTTAAGCAAAAATTATAAAACCTCCCTTTTACCTACGTGATTGGCTTTACTTACCAGACCATTCTCTTCCATTTTTTCTATTATTCTAGCTGCTCTATTATAACCTATCTGAAGCTTTCTTTGTAAAAAACTAGTTGAAGCTTTTTTTTCAGTTTTAATTATTTTTATAGCAGTTTCATATAATTCATCTTCTTCGCCGTCTAATACTAAATCTCCCTTATCATTATTTTTTTTTGCAACAATCTCTCCAATATAATCTGGATTTCCTTGAGCTCTTATAAAACTAGTCACCTTTTCAACTTCATTTTCAGATACATATGGTCCGTGAATTCTAAATATTTTATTAGCCGAAGACATAAACAGCATATCACCTTTACCTAAAAGTTGTTCTGCACCCTGTTCACCTAGAATTGTTTTGCTATCAATCTTTGAACTCACTTGAAAAGATATTCTAGTTGGGAAATTAGCCTTAATTGTACCTGTGATAACGTCAACACTTGGTCTTTGGGTGGCCATTATAATATGTATTCCTGCAGCTCTAGCCATCGCAGAAAGTTTCTGCACATAACCTTCAATTTCTTTTCCAGCAACAAGCATTAGATCAGACATTTCATCTACCGCCACAACAATGTAGGGCATTTTAAGTTTGTGCTTTTGATTGTATCCGTCAATATTTCTCACACTTTCCGAACTCATAAGTTTATATCTGTTTTCCATTTCTCTAACTGTCCAGCTCAAAGCAGAGGTAGCTTTTTGAGAGTCAGTAATTACCGGAGTTAATAAATGGGGTATTCCTTCATAGGAAGAAAGTTCTAGCATTTTAGGATCTATTAAAATTAATTTACAAGTATCGGGACTGTGTTTGTAAAGAATAGATAATATTATACTATTAATACAAACAGATTTTCCTGACCCTGTAGTACCAGCAACTAATAAATGTGGCATTGATGCCAAATCAGCAACCAAAGGCAATCCAGATATACTTTTGCCAAGTGTTATTGGAAGGTTTGTTTCTTTTTTTTCAAAATTTTCACATGATATTATTTCTGATAGAACTACACTATCTCTTTTAGGATTCGGTATCTCTATTCCAACCGTACTTTTCCCAGGTATTGCGGAAACACGTGCTGATACCGAACTAGTATTTCTAGCAATATCATCTGATAAACTTACTATCTTTGATACTTTTACACCTGGGGCTGGCTCAAACTCATACAAAGAAACAACGGGCCCATTATTAACTTTTTTTATTTTTCCTTCTATGCCAAAATCTAAAAGAATTTTTTCTATAAAATCTGCACTGGGTAGCTTTGTATTATTATTATTATTAATTACGGTATTTTTTTTTGAAAGAAGACTTATAGAAGGTAAAGTGTATTTCTTAGAATTTTTTTCTACCACTTTTTGAAAAGAAAAAGATTGCTGCTTATTTAAATTTGTTTGATTTTCTGTATTAATATTTAAATCAATATTGCTTTCTAATTCATCAGTTTTTACCTCATCAGCTCTTTTTCTAAAAAAAGAAGAAGTAAATAAAGAGGAAAAGTATACAAAAATCTTTGTAAAATTAATGCCAGAACTTAATGAGAAAAAAAATAAAAATAAAACTAACAAAGCAATTTTTGAAAAATCACTTTCTATGATTGGAAAATATTTATAAATTAAATTAAAAGTTTTTTCACCAACAAAGCCAGCATTTCCATGATAGATTAACCAAAAAGAATTATTATTGAATATATATACTAAAAGACACCCAGAAGAGATATACAGTATCGTATAAAATAGTTTATTTAAAATTTTATTAATTCTTTTTTCTAAAATTAATTTGATACCCCATAAAAGCAAACTTATTCCAATTAAGAAAGAAACTAGCCCAAAGCTTTGTAAAAAAATATCGGAAATAGCATTTGCCAATGATCCAAAATAGTCTGTAAAATCTAACTGTTCTGATTTTAGTATGAAACTTGGACTGTCAGGCGAATATACTGATAAGGAAAAAATAAACCCTCCAGAAATAAACACCATTGCTAAACCAGCTAGTTCAGCAACTCTTCTTTTGAGAAAATCAATGCTACCAGCGAATATTTTGCCATTTATCTTCATTTAGCGAATCACCTTATTTACTTTGTACCATTTATAGAAAATTGATAAAATTATATAAAATATGAGAAAACATAGGATATGTATTGTGGGCGATGGTTTAAGTGGTCTAATAACCGCACTAACTCTTAGCAAATTGAATATTGAAATTGATTTAGTATCAAAAAAACAAAAACAAGAAACAAATGATAATAGAACTACTGCTATTTCACCAACAAACTTTAAATTTATGTCAAAATTTTTGTCGAAAAGGCAATACCAATTTTTTTATAAATGTAAAAAAGTAAGTCTGTACCATGAAACCGATAAAAATATAATTATTAATTTTATGAATTTTGAAAATTCAAATGAAAATTTAATGTTTATTTTTGAAAACAAAAAACTAAAAAAAACTTTATTTTCAAATATTAAAAAAAATAAACAAATCAAAATTATAAGAGGGGATGTGAAAAAAATTAATATTAGTGAAACAAGTGTTCAAATAAAAAATAAAAAAAAAATATTATGAAATGATTTTTCTTTGTACTGGCAGGGGGAGTAAAATCAACGAAAATATTTTTGGAAAAAGATCAATTATAAACGATAAAAAGGAAATTGCATTTACTTCAATCATAAGCCACGACTTAGGAAAAATTGTTCCAAAACAGTACTTTATGAAAGAGGGTCCTTTAGCTATTTTACCGATAAGTGATAAAAGATTTTCAATAATTTGGAGCATGAGTAATAAATATAGAAAATTCCACAAAAAAGAAATCAAAGCTTTATTGCTGACAAAGTTAAAAACTATCTTTACAAACAAAACAAGGTTTCAATTTGGTAATATAAAGTCTTTTCCTATTTATTTTAAATTTAACAAAAACTTTTACAAAAAAAATATTTCTGTTATCGGGGAAAGTGGTTACAACGTTTATCCTGTTGCTGGACAAGGTTTTAATTTAGTTTTAAGAGACATAGAAACACTTTATCAAAAAATGAAAGAAAATATTTCATTGGGTCTACAGATTAAAGACTCACTCATTTTAAAAGATTTATTTGCAAGAAGAAAATCAGAAAATTTTATCTTTGGTCTAGGCATAAATTTAACTCAAAGTTTCTTTAGATATAACAAGTTCACATCGCCAATTAAAAATAGTTTTTTGAAAGATTTAGATAGATATACATTTTTTAAAAAAATTGGACTAAAATTCACTGATAAGGGTATTTTTAATTAATTAGATTCGTACATTTTAACAAGTATTGCTTATATAAAAACCATGTTTTATACTATTTTTTTTGCGGGAGTAGCTCAGTGGTAGAGCGAAACGTTGCCAACGTTTAGGTCGAGGGTTCAATTCCCTTCTCCCGCTCCAATAAAGCAATTTAAATAATATGAAAAATTATGTCGATAAAAAATTTTTTTCCTTAAAAAAAAAAATAATTAATAAATTTAAAAACACAAATAAAAATGCTTTAAATTTAAATCTAATTATACAACATTTAATATTTTTAAATTTAAAAATAGAAAATATTTTATTTAAAAACAAAGATTTTTCAAAACAAGAGATCTATAAAAACTTAGAGAATTTTTATGAATATATTTTTGATCTAAATAAATTTACAGACTTTAGTGATAAAAAAAAAATTAGTGAATATAGATTTGTAAAAGAAAAAATTCATAAAACACTCTTTCAAAAATTGTTTGTTATTTATTCAATCAAAGAATTTAAAAAAAGTAGACTAAAGAGATTTGTTAGAAGAATTAAAATTAATAAACTTTCTAGCCTAATTAAAAATAAAAAAATTGTTGATTTTGGATGTGGTCATGGAAACTTTTTAATGAGCTTGAACAAATTCAATCCAAAAAAAAGAGTTGGAATTGACTATGGTATCTCTTCGATAAAAATGGCTAAAAGATTAAAAACTAAATTATTTCCAAAAAGCAAAATTTCTTTTTTATTAGGATCCGTTTACAAAACAAAGCTTAAATCAAAATATTTCGATTTTGCTATCCAAAATGGAGTTTTTCATCATCTTAATTACGAACTAAAAGCATACAAAGAGGTTCATAGAGTCTTAAAAAAAAATGGTTATTTCTGGATTTATACAGACGGCGGTGGGGGAATTAGAGATTTTATTTTCGATATGTCCCAAGAAATTTTGTCTAAAATTGATGAAGACTTTGTTCAAAGACAAATCAGTTCTATAGGTTTAAATATTGGCAAACAGTACCATCTGGGAGATACTCTTAGAGCAAAGTATTCTCATACTGATTTACCTACAATTAAAAAACAATTAAATAAAATAGGTTTCAAATTTGTTAGACAATTGAGAGGTGGTTATAAAACAGATTTTGATTATCCTTTTTCAAAAGACAAAAATTTTAAGGAAAAATTTGGAAGTGGGGATCTAAGACTGCTTTTTCGTAAAAAATAAAAAATTCAAGCAATTTAAATATGCAATAAATAATATTGAATAAAAAAAATAAAAAGGTATTAATTAAAAAATGAAATCTTATAAAATATATAAAAACAGTATAAGCAAGAAATCTAGTAAACTATTTTTCAATTTTGTTCTGGATTTAATCTGTTCTTATGAAAAAAATTTTCAAAAGAAAATAAATTATACTGGGTGGGATGATTATAATTTTAACAGAAATCTTATAAAGTTAAGAAAAAATAAAAAGAATGTTTTTTCCGCAATATATGATTCAATCCAAAATTCAAATGTATTACAAAAAATTCCATTCGAAAACAATCTTCATAAAGTTGCAAGTAAATTTTTGAATGTTAATGAGTCGAAACTTACAATAAGAAGTGTTTCATTTAGACTTGACCCGCCAAATGATAAAAGAAATTCTTATGATTGGCATCAAGACTCAGCTTATGATAAATTCAATGTTGATAGTAAAAATGGGGCTCTACTCTGGATTCCATTAGTTAATACATCTAAGAAAAATGGCACACTTATTGTTAAACTTGGAAGTGAACAATCGACATATCATTGTAGTAAACTTACAAAGAAGGGTACAAAATACCGATCAGAACAAATTTTGGTTGAAAAAAAGTATTTAAAAAAATTTAAAAGCAAACAAATTTCTGTGAAGCAAAATAATGCGCTAACAACTTTTATTGGCCTGTTTCACAAAAGTGGAATAAATACATCCAATAAATTTAGATTTACTATTATTGTTAGATATGGAAATTTATTTACAAATGATTTTGTTTCAAGAAGAAAACTTAAGGGAGAAGACGCTACATTGTCTTTTTAATTAAACTATGTCTGATCTACACGAAAAAAAATGTATCCCGTGCGACGGAGGAATACCTGGTTTTGATATAACAGAAATTCACAAGTATCTCAAAATGGTTGATGGATGGGAAGTTAAGGCTGATGAGGACAAGATTTATTATTTAATAAAAAATTTTAAATTTAAAAACTTTCTTGAAAGTCAAAATTTTGTTAATAAAGTTGGAGGATTAGCTGAAAAAGAGGGACATCATCCCGATATATGGTTCGGATGGGGATATGCTAAAATTAAAATTTTTACTCATGCAATAAAAGGTTTGCACGAGAGTGATTTTGTTCTAGCAGCAAAAATAGATAAAGTCATTTAGGTTTTACGACCTCTAAATCTAACAATCTTTTCTTTAAACTTATCCCGCCTTTTGCAGAAAAACCACCCATAGAACCATCAGATCTTATTACTCTATGACAGGGGATCACAATAATATGTCTATTCTGTCCACAAACTCTCCCTACATATCTAGGTGAAATTTTTAGTTTTTTAGCAATTTCACCATAAGTTCGTGTACTCCCTTTTTTTATTTTTTTTAACTCATTCCATATTTTTTTTTGTATTTTATTTCCATTTACTTTGATTGGGAATTTAAATTTTTCGTTTTTGGACTCAAAATAATGATTAAAATTCGTTCTGAGATTCTTAAGGTTTCTTGATAATTTACCTTTTTGTTTTTCTTTGTAAAAATGAACCCTAGATACTTTATTATTTATTTCTGTAGCTGAAATCCAGCCAAACCTCGTATTAAAAGAAATGGTATTTTCCATAGATTCTATGTTATGAAAAATCTAAAAAAATATAAATGAATATATTTGCTTTATCCTCAGGAAAAGGCCCAAGCGGCATAGCGATAGTTAGAATATCGGGACCTCAGACACTTAATATTTGTAAGTTGCTAACTTCTAAAAAAAATATTATCTCAAACGAAATTAATCTTTGCAAATTTATTGATCCAAAAAACAAAAAAGTTATAGATCCTGAAGCAATACTTTTATGGTTTCCTAAGCCAAATAGCTTTACCGGAGATGATTTAGCAGAGCTCCATATTCATGGAAGCAATGCAGTAATAAGTTATCTATTGAAAGTTTTATCTGACCAAGAAAATTGCAGGTTAGCGGAGCCAGGAGAATTTACTAAAATGGCATTCCAAAATAACAAAATAGATCTAGTTAAGGCAGAAAGTATTGGAGATTTAATTCATGCTGAAACTGAGCTACAAAGGGTACAGGCGGTAAATTTAGTCCAAGGTCATGCATCAAAATATTACGAAAGTTTGAGAGAAAAACTCGTCAAATCTTTATCATACATCGAAGCAAAAATAGATTTTGCTGAAGACGATCTTCCAGAAAGAGTTCTTAGGGAAGCCCATACCTCTGTAAAACAGGTATATGAAGACATTAAATATATAATAGAAGATCAGAAAATAGGAGAGAAAATTAGAGATGGCTTCAGAATATCTATCATTGGAGATGTCAATGCAGGTAAGTCCTCCTTGCTAAATCTGCTCTCAAAAAGAGAGGCAGCTATAGTATCTGAAGAAGAGGGTACAACAAGAGATGTAATAGAAACATATCTAAATATTGATGGTTTCCCTGTCATTTTGGCTGACACTGCTGGTATCAGAAAGGTTAAAAATAAGGTTGAAAAAGAAGGGATAAAAAGGGCGATTAAAAAAGCCAAGGAAGCCGATCTAACTTTGGTGATGGTAGATGCATCAAAAAAAATAATTAACAAAGATCTTACAAAATTGATCAATGATGAGTGTATATTAGTTTTTAACAAGTTAGATCTAAGTAAAAAAATTCCAAAAAATGAGTTCAAAAAAAATGACCAAATTTTGATATCAGTAAAAAAAAATAAGAATATTACCAATCTAATCGAAGCAATAAAAAAGAAGCTAAGTAAAAAGTTTATTAGAGGAAACAATATTCTGGTTACTAGAGAAAGACATCGGGCTAAACTTAATGCGGCTTTAAAAGAAATAGAAAAATTTTTAAAGAAAGATCAAAAAAAAGAAATCGAGACAGCCGCAGAAGATCTTAGACTAGCTGCACGACATCTTGGAAGTATAGTGGGTAAAGTTGATGTAGAGGAAATCTTGGGTTCTATATTCCAAGACTTTTGTATTGGTAAATAGTTCATCTTTGCGCTTGTAAAATTAATTTTCATCGATACATTTCACATATGAGCAATAAAATGACTTTTGATGTAGCTGTAATAGGCGGTGGGCATGCAGGATGTGAAGCTGCAGCGGCATCGGCCAGAATGGGCGTAAATACTGGTCTTTTTACACATAAAATAGAGACTATAGGTGAAATGTCATGTAATCCTGCCATAGGAGGACTAGGTAAAGGTCACTTGGTACGAGAAATTGATGCATTAGATGGTGTAATGGGGGAAGTAGCTGACAAATCAGGAATCCAGTTCCGATTATTGAATAGAAGCAGAGGTCCTGCAGTCAGAGGTCCTCGTACGCAGTCAGATAGGAAGCTTTATAAGAAATATATGCAGCAGCTCTTGCTCAACTATGAAAATTTAGAGGTCATGGCTGATCCTGTTGTGAAATTCATTTTTGAGAAAGATAAAATTAAAGGCTTCATTTGCCAAAGCGGAAAAGAGGTAGTGTGTAGTCAGTTAATTCTTACCACAGGAACTTTTTTAAATGGCTTAATACACATAGGGGAAAAACAGATACCAGCCGGCAGATATGATGAAAAACCCTCTACAGGATTAAGTGAACAATTAGAAAAATTTAACATCAAAATTGGAAGACTTAAAACCGGTACACCTCCGCGGTTAGACGGTAGAACTATTGATTATAAAAATTTGGAAATGCAGCCAGCTGATGAGGAGCCATATTTTTTTTCATTTCTAACTACTAAAGCTATCAATAAACAAATTAGTTGTGGTATGACTTATACTAACGATACCGTA
>MDTB01032878.1_pt1 | contig 17986 bp, 16 predicted proteins | sample 811161 | NCBI WGS metagenome assembly MDTB01 (sample SAMN05326650, study PRJNA326480) | marine metagenome | isolation source: seawater | place: Mediterranean Sea | collected 2009
CAGATTGCGCCGGCTTTCGGGTCAACCGATGGAACGAGCACAATCGGGTAATGCTTTGATTGAGGCTGTTCCGGGTCCTAACGTACTGAGACAAGGTTATCCCCTTCCCGGATTTATTAATCCAGTACCTCGTCAAATTTTCGAAGCTCCTTATCAAATCACACTCGGTTCTGTCGAACGGATTGCTGATCGATCAGCACAGCTTGTTCTTGTTGAGTCGATGGATGGACACAGACACACATATAAGTTTTGGGTCGACGAAGAGACTTCTTTGTTACTTCGTTTGCAAACCTTGAATGCGGAAAACCAGACTCTAGAGCAATTTGAGTTTTCAGAATTATCGGTTGGTCCACAAATCGTTGAAATTGCGGGGGGAGAGGAGTCGATGCAAGTGAAGGTGTATCCGATTACTCAAACTGATTCAATTATGCAGTTTTCCCCGGCGAGTTGGTTACCCGCGGGTTACCAGCTTGTATCTGCCTTACCATCTCGCGCTGGGAGTAATCGCGTATATACGCTCGTATATACCGATGGTTTGGGAAGTTTTTCAATATTTCTTGAATTGACCAACACTCGCCCACAACCCGATATGCAGGCTACGCTAGGACCAACCGTGGCTCTTGCTAAAGATTATGCACTATCACGCGGAGCATTGAGAGTAACGTTAGTGGGAGAAATTCCACAAAAAACTGGTAAGACAATCATTGAAGCGCTAGATGTTGACGGTTTAAAGGGACTGTTAAGTCTTGCCCGATGAGCTGTGATCGAATGGTTAAGATTGTAGCGGTGCATCGTGGATACCTAACGGTTCGCCCTGTGACCCAAGTTTTGTGCCCGGCGTGTGAGCAGGTAGGTCACTGTCGTTCGGATTGGCTTCGCCAAAAATCTCCGATACGGACCTTTGAAATTCCGATTAGCGATCCCATTTCTGTGTGTGTCGGGGAAACGATGACACTGAGTCTAGATGAACATCGCTTGAGCCAGCAATTAATTAAGTTTTACGTCCCGATTTTTGTAGGTTTAATCGTGCCTATTATTGTCGGGCAATCGCAAGGATGGAATGAAATGGTCCAGGCAGGTGCCGCAGTGTTTGGTCTTAGCCTGAGTTGGGTGGTCAGTCGTCACTGGGCAAGAAACTTTGAAATAAGGGTCAATCGATGAAGGCAATATCGCAAATTGTGGTGGGTTTCATCATGGTATTTAGTGCTCACGTGCAAGCACAGTTACCTGAGTTCACGGAGCTGGTAGACGAGGTTTCTCCGGCAGTTGTTAACATTTCCACTCGTTCATCGCAGGCTGCACCACGAAATCAGCAGATGCCTGATTTACAACAACTTCCACCATTGTTTCGAGAGTTTTTTGAACGTGGGGTACCTATGCCGCCTCAGGAGCGTGAGGGACGTTCTCTTGGTTCCGGATTTATTATTTCGAACGACGGATATGTCCTGACTAATAATCACGTTATCGAAGGCGCGGACACCATCATTGTTCGGTTGAATGATCGTCGTGAATATATAGCTACACTTGTTGGCAGAGACCCGCGTTCAGATGTTGCTGTTCTAAAATTGGATGCCACTGACCTGCCCGTTGTCAAAATTGCTGACAGTGAGTCAGTAAAACGTGGTCAGTGGGTGGTTGCGATCGGGTCTCCATTCGGTTTCGATTATAGCGTTACAGCTGGAATTGTAAGCGCGACCGGGCGAGCTTTGCCTGACGAGAGTTATGTTCCATTCATCCAAACCGACGTCGCCATCAACCCAGGAAATTCTGGAGGCCCGCTTTTTAATCTCGAGGGTGAGGTCGTTGGTATCAACTCTCAGATTTTTACTCGTTCCGGCGGCTTCATGGGCCTCTCTTTTGCCATCCCCATGAATCTAGTGATGAGCGTTGCCGAGCAGATCAAAGAAGATGGCATAGTCCGTCGTGGTTGGTTAGGAGTATTAATTCAAGAAGTCAACAGGGATCTCGCGCTCAGTTTTGGACTTGAGAGACCTATGGGAGCACTGATTGCGCAGGCATCAGAATCTGGTCCGGCTGGCAAGGCCGGAATACAGCCCGGTGATATAATTGTGCAATTCAACGGAAAGAACGTTGAGCGGTCTTCAGACCTTCCACCGATGGTCGGTCTTGTTCGACCAGGCTCTTCGGTCCCCGTCGAGCTGGTACGACAGGGTGATCGGTTGACGTTGGATGTGACAATCGAACTATTGCCCGACGCTGATCAAGTTGCGCAGGGGATGTCTTCACAACCGAAAGGCCTTCTCGGCATGGTCGTTGATGAAGTACCAGATTCTTTGAAATCGGAGAATAACTTGCCGGGCGGGATTTTAGTGAAGGAAGTCACTCAAAACCCCGCACTTAACGCGGGCCTTCGTGTAGGTGATATTATTACTCAGGTAGGTGGTCGTGAAACAAACAAGGTCTCGGATTTGCAGAGTTTGATGGATTCGTTGCCGACTGATCGTCCGATTCCTGTGTTAGTTGTGCGAGGCGGTAACTCAACCTTTCTCACCCTGCGTTTAGACGGGTAGACTGTCGCGATTTTTTGCTAGGAGCAAAGGAGCTTTGGTAGCCCCGTCACACATTCGTAACTTCTCTATCATTGCTCACATCGACCATGGTAAATCAACACTAGCTGATCGGTTTATTCAACTATGCGGCGGTTTGTCTGACCGTGAAATGGCTGCACAGGTTCTTGATTCAATGGATATTGAGCGTGAGCGAGGCATCACAATCAAAGCTCAAAGCGTTACCCTCAACTACACCGCCCAAGATGGTGATACCTACGAACTAAATTTTATTGATACGCCGGGTCACGTCGATTTTAGCTATGAGGTGTCACGTTCCTTGTACGCGTGCGAGGGTGCATTACTAGTAGTTGACGCTGCGCAGGGTGTTGAGGCTCAGTCGGTAGCTAATTGCTACACCGCGATTGAGCAGGGACTTGAAGTAGTTCCTGTTCTTAACAAGATGGATCTACCGCAAGCAGAGCCGGAGCGGGTGAAGGAAGAGATTGAAAATATAATAGGTATAGATGCGGCAGATGCCATTCCCTGTTCAGCAAAGAGTGGTATGGGGATACCCGAGTTGCTTGAACAACTGATTGTTAAAATCCCAGCACCGACGGTCGACCGCTCTTTACCATCTCAGGCGTTGATTATTGATTCTTGGTTCGATAATTATCTGGGAGTTGTTTCGTTAGTTCGTGTGACTCAGGGATCCTTAAAAAAAGGGCAGAAGATCCGAGTGAAAAGTACCGGTCGTGATTGGCAGGTTGACGACGTGGGAGCCTTTACGCCCAAACGGCGGTCGACTGGTGAGCTTCGTGCGGGTCAAGTCGGCTTCATGATTGCTGGTATCAAAGATATTCATGGAGCGCCTGTTGGCGATACCTTAGTAGATGCTAAACATCCGAATACCGATGTTTTACCGGGCTTCCAAAGGGTCAAGCCACAGGTCTATGCGGGTCTTTTTCCAGTGTCCACGGATGACTTCGAGGATTTCAGAGAGGCATTGGAAAAGTTAACCTTAAATGATGCGAGCCTGATTTATGAGCCTGAAACTTCAGATGCTTTAGGGTTCGGGTTCCGCTGTGGTTTTCTTGGCATGCTTCATATGGAGATTGTTCAAGAGCGGCTTGAGCGTGAGTATAACTTGGATTTGATTACGTCAGCTCCAACCGTGGTTTATGAGGTGATAAGCAGCGACGGACAAACGTTGTACGTTGATAACCCATCAAGGCTTCCGGATATCGGATCGATTGAAGAAATGCGTGAGCCCATCGTAGCAGCGACGATCCTTGTCCCACATGAATATGTAGGTGCTGTGATTACTCTTTGTGTCGAAAAACGGGGTGTGCAGAAGGATTTGAAGTACATGGGAAGCCAAGTGCAAATAGATTTCGAATTACCCATGGCCGAAGTAGTTATGGACTTCTTTGATCGGTTAAAGTCTGCGACTCGAGGCTTTGGCTCATTGGACTACGGCTTCATTCGGTTTGAAAACTGTCCTCTGGTTCGGCTCGATATTCTGATTAACAGTGAGCGCGTGGATGCTCTAGCCGCTATAGTGCACAAGGACCATGCCCAGTCGAGAGGTCGTGAGTTGGCTGATAAATTACGTGAGTTGATTCCTCGCCAGATGTTCGACGTTGCGATACAGGCAGCGATTGGTAGACATGTGATCGCGAGAACCACCGTGAAAGCATTGCGTAAAAATGTGACCGCAAAATGTTATGGTGGCGACGCAACGCGGAAGCGTAAGTTGTTAGAAAAGCAAAAAGCCGGTAAAAAACGAATGAAACAAGTGGGTCGTGTGGAAATCCCGCAGGATGCATTCCTTGCAGTACTGAAGGTAGATTAAGAAATGGATTTCACACTTATCCTAGTTGTTGTGGTACTGATAACCGGCGTCGTTCACGGTCTCGACATCGTTTATTTTAAAGGTAGACGTGAAGGCCGGCAACCAGGAATCATTGTAGATTATAGTCGATCATTTTTTCCGGTTCTGTTTCTCGTTTTAGTTTTGCGTTCTTTTTTGTTTGAGCCTTTTCAAATACCAAGTGGTTCGATGTTACCGACGTTGAAGATTGGTGATTTCATCTTGGTGAATAAATTTAATTATGGACTTCGTTTACCGGTACTAGGTAATACGGTCGTCGAATTAGGACAGCCGAAGCGCGGTGATGTCATGGTTTTCAAATATCCGGAAGACAATCGTATTAACTTTATAAAGCGCGTTGTTGGTATCCCCGGAGATACGGTCGAATATCGGGATAAGGTTGTTTATGTTAACGGTAATGCTCAGACGCTGAACACTTCACTCGTCGAAAAAAATTACGCTATGCCTCCACTAACTGAAGAGGCTATCGAAAAATTGGGTGAGCGTGAGCATCGTATCTGGCGGAGACAGACACAAGGGCGCGATTTTGGTCCGATCCTGATTCCAGACAGTCAGTATTTCGTGATGGGCGATAACCGGGACAATTCAAATGATAGCCGCGTTTGGGGCTTTGTCGATGACTCTTTGATTGTGGGTCGTGCTTTTGCTGTCTGGATGCACTGGGAGGCGTTTCTCTCTATCCCATCGTTGAGCGATGTTCGGATCATTCAGTGAGTTCATCAGATCTAGACGATTTGCAGTCTCGACTAGGTTATCGGTTTAAGGATATGGCGTATTTGGAGTCGGCTTTGACCCATAGGAGTGTTGGTCCCTCACATAATGAAAGGCTTGAATTTCTGGGGGACTCTATCGTTAACTTTGTCATAGCTGAGGCATTGTTCAGGCGCTATCCCGAGGCTCGGGAGGGTAAGCTCACTCGGATGCGTGCGTCTTTGGTTCGAGGTCAGTCGTTGTCGCAGCTCGCGAGACGACTGCAGTTGGGTGAGGCGATCCGACTCGGGAGTGGTGAGAGAAAGAGCGGGGGTCGTCGACGAGATTCTATTCTTGCAGATACGATTGAAGCAGTGATTGGGGCTGTTTTTCTTGACGGAGGGATGGTGGCATGTCAGGAAGCAGTTAACAAATGGTTTGAGTTAGAACTCGCGTCCGTTAACCCCAATCAGGTCGACAAGGATCCGAAGACTGCACTTCAGGAGTGGCTTCAGCGTGAAAAAAGAAGCTTGCCGGTTTATCGAGTGTTAGAGGTGCTCGGCCCCGCGCATCAGCAAACTTTCCGTGTCCAGGCCCAGGTCGATGGGCTAACAGATTTCCCAATTGGAACTGGTGGTTCACGACGTGAGGCGGAGCAAGCAGCGGCAGCAGATGCTTTGATTCGCTTAAGCGGCTCATGAATACGAATACACAATTTGGTTTTGTGGCTATCGTTGGTAGACCTAATGTAGGTAAATCAACGCTTCTGAATCACGTTCTCGGATTCAAATTGTCAATTACTTCTCGCAAGCCCCAGACTACACGTCATCGTATCTTGGGTATTTGGACCGAAGGTAAAATTCAAATCGCTTTTGTTGATACGCCCGGTATGAACATAGCGCAGCCTAAGGCAATGAATCGCGTGATGAATCAAACTGCGGAACAAGCGCTTGCTGGTGTTGACGCAGTGGTAATGCTAACCGAAGGAAAAATTTGGAATGAGCTCGATGAGCGCGTCTATCAGAAGGTCCACCGATCGGCTTGTCCCAGTTATTGGGTTATCAATAAAGTCGATAAGTTAGACGATAAAAATGAGCTACTTCCTCATATCCAGACAGTTATCATGGATCACGTGTTTGATGAAGTGTTTCCTATTTCAGCGCTTAAAAGTCTGAATCTGGAGCCTTTGCTTGATGGATTGAAAGAACAGATGCCGACAGGATCTTTTATGTACGATGAAGATCAGATCACAGATCGTTCAGAACGTTTCCTTGCGGCAGAAATTGTTAGGGAACAGATTATGCGACAACTTGGTGACGAGGTGCCCTATGAAACGACAGTTGAGATTGAATCGTTTGAACGTAATGATGATCTTGTGGGAATTCGTGCCCTAATTTCGGTCGAACGAGATGGGCAAAAAGCAATTCTTGTAGGCGAGGGCGGCGGTCGTTTGAAGCAAATAGGTATAGAGGCCAGAAAGCGTTTAGAAGATCTGCTTGTTGCTCGCGTGGCGTTAAAACTTTGGGTCAAGGTCAGGGCGAGTTGGTCGAATGATGAACGCGCGCTGAAGTCGCTGGGCTACTTCGAGAGCGACTGATGCAAAAGTTCTGGGTCATCCGGAAGCAGCCTTATCGTGAGAACAGCGCTCTATTGACTGTGCTGGCTGAGAACAATCGGCTTACTCGATGCATCGCTCGAGGTGGAATCAAGGCTAGCGAGTTCCAACCATTATTCGGATTATTGACGTTGAAAAAAAATCTCGCATGGCTCTCAAAAATTGAACCGGCAGGGTCTAGGGTGCCGCTTCAGGGGACGGAGTTGATCAGTGCTCTATACCTTAACGAAATTACGAATTGGATCCTGCCAGAAGGCGCTGAGGTAGAGAGATTATTTGATCTTTATACAGATTCAGTGAAGGATATTTCTCTTAAATCATTTGACGTCTTGCGTCGATTTGAACGGTTTTTATTGGAAGCAGCTGGAACATATCCCATGCTCGATGTTGATCGTAACGGCAAACAACTTCATGATCACATATATTATCGTTTGCACCAGTTTCAAGAATTGGTTGAAGTAAATTCTGATGAGGTCGATGCTCTGCGCGGTGCGGATTGGAAGGCCTTATCGATGGGAGTCTATTCTGAACCGGTTACTGCAAGGCAGGCAAAGTGGTTGCATCGAGGTTTAGTGGATCACACGCTGGGAGGACGGCGTTTAGTGTCCCGGGAGATGTTGTCGGAAGCGAGAAAAAGTCGATGAATCAATACGTAAGGCTCGGTGTCAATATCGATCACGTAGCAACATTGCGTAACGCCCGTGGGGGGAGTGATCCAAACTTGTTACAAATGGCTCTTGCTGTTGAGGAAGCAGGTGCTGACGGTATTACTATCCACCTACGTGAGGATCGCCGGCATGTGCGTGATGATGATGTTTGGTTGCTAAGGGATCACCTTCGAACACCAATGAATCTGGAAATGGCTGCAACAGATGAAATGGTCCGAATCGCACTAAAAGCGACGCCAAAGGCGTGCTGTATTGTTCCGGAACACCGAAGAGAGGTGACCACGGAGGGGGGGCTTGATCTGGTGAATCAAGTCTCTCAAATTGGTGCTCAGGTCGCTAAATTGTCAGATGCGGGTATCGAGGTTAGTCTATTTATTGATCCCAATACGGAGCAAATTCAGGCTGCGCATGAGGTTGGAGCGCCTGTGATTGAGTTGCATACGGGTGAATATGCAAATGCGGCCACGCCTGAGCAGAGGGACTCGGAACTGAAGCGGCTCGAAGAAGGCGCGATGTTTGCGCACCGGTTAGGCCTCATAGTGAATGCGGGGCATGGGCTTACCAAATTTAATGTTGCGCCAATAGTGAGCATCGGTGGTATGTACGAGTTAAATATCGGACACAGTCTGGTAGCAAGAGCACTGATGGTTGGGTTACCGGAGGCCGTAAGAGAATTCCGTTGGATCATGGATCGTGCTTGCAGATGATTAGCGGTGTTGGTATCGACTTGTGTGACGTTGAGCGAATTCGAAACGTGTTGAAACGATATGGAGATCATTTCGCCTCTCGTATCCTTGACCCCGTGGAGCACTCAGAATTTCAGTCGTTGAGAGCGTCACAGCGTCCTCAATTTCTTGCTAAACGCTTTGCGGCAAAAGAGGCAATTTCTAAAGCACTGGGGACTGGTATTGGGCGGGGATTCGGGTTTCGTGATTTATTTGTTCGCCATGACGAACTCGGTCGTCCGGTGGTCGAATTGAATCCCGAGAATAAAGTACTGAGTGACGCCCTTCCATGTAAAATTCACCTCAGCATTAGCGACGATCGTTCACACGCGATTGCCTTTTGCACAATCGAGAGTTAAGAAACTAGCCGATTAACAAGACGTCTGAGCGCGTAATAAATACGCTCTTCCGAGGTTTTTGCCAGAATTTTTCTATCTAGTTGAGGACTGAGAGGCTTTCGGATCCACACTTCAACAAGAACACCCGGGCGCAAAATGAGTTTTGAGAAATGATTAAAAAAAGGAGCGTCCGTTCCCCATGTGTAAAACTCGCGATCTTTTTCAGATAGTTGGTCGCCATGTCGCTCACGGTAAATTAGGCTCACCGGCTGAATATAGGCATTTGCTCGTTTTGGTGCTTCAAAAAGAGTGCTTTTAAAAGGCAGGATAGTTACGCCGTTTGTTGATGTCCCCTCCGGAAAAACGATTACGTTTGAGCCTTGATTTAATGCTCTGATAAGCGGACGAATTTCCTCATCAGCCTTTGCACGCCTGCGTTCAATGAAGATAGTACGTTGTAACCAAGCTATCCATCCGATCACTGGCCACTCTCTGACTTCTTTTTTGGCAACAAATACGGCCGGGATGAGGCTGCCGAGTACAAATACGTCAAGGTATGACACGTGATTCGCAACGATACAGAGCGGTCGGCGAGGGCTAAAATCATGAAATACACGGATACGGATTCCCAGAATACGTAGAGCTCCCCTGTAAAAACGGAGTCTGAGGTGACGACCGTCACCGGTGCCCAATAAAAATCCGGCAGTCTGTTGAAGCAGCGACAATAAAAACCATGCAATAAGCAGTGCAATGCGCAGTAGAGCACGCAGCAGAGCGCCTAAAACTTCGATATTTTTTAGCAAGTTGGGATGATGCGATAACAGGGTGTATAAACTCCATCAATTTTCATTCGGTTTTCGGATATAAGTCGTTCTAGTAATAATTCGATCGCACTCCCGAGTTCAGAGGTTACATGGACCTTAAATGGTCCTGATTCATTGACGAGCTGGCGTGTTTCGGGTTTCACATTGCCCGCTACGATCCCTGAAAATAGCCGCCGAAGTTCCGAGGCTAACTTTTGCGAATTTTGACTTAATGACAGATTGAGCTCACTCATCGTCTCGTGTGTTGGTACAAAGCTTGTTGACAACAAGTCAGGAATTACCAACGTCCAATTAAAACAATAAGCATCGTTAGTTTCCAGCCGATATTTTTTAACTTTATCACGACCCGTTTGCATCGTTTCAGCGACACATGCAGCGTCGCCGATTATTACATCAATGCGGGAAGTAATGTCCCGTCCAAGTGCCGTTTCGAGGAATGTTACATAGATATCGACAATGGGTCTGGAAGACTCAGGACCGGTGAGAACAATAGGCAACGGATCCTCCTCATTGGCGGGCGTTGCCAATATTGCGAGTAGGTATAGGATCTCCTCCACGGTGCCTGGACCACCAGGAAAAATGACGATGCCATGAGCGATCCTTATGAAAGCTTCTAGCCGCTTTTCGATGTCGGGCATTATCACGAGGTCAGATACCATGTCGTTTGGCGCCTCAGCAGCAATTATCCCAGGTTCGCTGATGCCGATGAAATGCCCAGTTGAATATTTCTGGCGCTTATGTGCATAGAACGCCCCACGCATTGATCCCTTCATAGCACCGGGTCCACACCCGGTACATATATCAAACCGCCGTAAACCTAGTTCCTGGCCGACGGCTTGCGCATAGTCGTACTCGGCTTTACTAATGCTGTGACCGCCCCAGCAGACAATGCGCGACAACTCTCGGTCCGAGTCGAGCACCTTCGCGTTACGTAAAATTTGAAATACTAAATCCGCCGATTCGGGTCCAGTTAGCTGGTCTAGGTTTTTACTGAGATCGCGGCTATGTAGTAGGTCTCGTAGCACTGAAAACAGATGATCGTGGATTGTTTCAATTAGAACGCCATCGACAAATGCTTGCGCGGGTGCATTTTTCAAGACCACCTTCAGTCCGCGCGGGTGTCTTTCGAATTCCATATCAAAGTTGGGATGCTCAGCAAATAAACCAAGACCATCGTCGGTCGTCATGCCACTGCTTAATACCGCGAGAGTGCAGCTACGGATCAACGGATATAGCATCCAGTCAGTACGATCGATCAGCCGACCAATTTCATCCTGACTTAAAAATGCTAGATGATTGGAGGGGAAGACCGATGATTCCGGCACCGTATCAACTTTAGTAATGGCTCTCGAGCGGCTCATAAGACATCCTAAGCGTGGGCATTTAAGGTTACACATGTAGTTTGAATAAAAAAGTTCCGAGTTGATTTTTTCGTTGTAATCCTTCAGTTTTATTTTTGAGCCATTGTGAGTCTATTTTGCCTTCATTTACTTGTGAAATTCCCCATCCAAGATTGAGAGACCAGTCTCTGCTCACCCTCAATTTTCCAGACTTACCGGTGACTGACGCATTGTCTGAGTTGGAGGCAGCATTCCGTTCGCATCAGGTGATTATCGTGGTCGGCGAGACAGGTTCTGGGAAAACAACGCAATTGCCAAAACTCTGCCTGAAACTCGGTCGTGGCAACAAGAAACAAATTGTTCACACGCAACCACGGCGACTTGCGGCACGTTCTGTTGCAACACGTATAGCAGAGGAGCTGCAGTCTGATCTTGGTGATTTGTGTGGCTACCAGGTGCGATTCGATCGTAAAGTTTCTGATGGAACCCCGATCAAATTAGTAACAGACGGATTGCTGCTGTCAGAATTTCGAAATGACCCATTACTCGAACGTTACGACACGGTTATCATCGACGAAGCGCATGAACGCAGTCTGAACATCGACTTTCTCTTAGGAATTCTCAAGACGATTCTTCCGAAGCGGCCAGATCTTAAGGTAATCGTTACGTCGGCAACGATCAACTATGAAAAATTCAGTACCCATTTTCTTGACTCACCAGTGATTCGCGTGTCAGGTCGGACCTACCCCGTAGAAATTCAGTATCACCCAATGAGGGATTTGGACGCATCGAAGTCGGATGGGGTTGGTTTGGCAAAAGCCATTCATCAGGCAGTTATTGACTTGCGTGCGATCGATCGAGAATCGCGGGAACCGATGGGTGATGTATTGGCATTTTTGCCGGGTGAGCGTGAAATTCGGGACGTATCTCACTTTCTAAGACAGGCGGCGGTAGACCGCCTCGACGTGTTACCTCTCTACGCGCGGCTTGGAGCGAAGGAACAGCAGCGAATCTTTAATCCAGTTAACCGTGGATCGCAACGTATTGTTTTAGCCACGAATGTTGCGGAGACCTCATTAACGGTTCCAGGAATTCGCTATGTGATCGACTCAGGGCTCGCCCGGATCAGTCGTTATTCTCCACGAAGTAGGATACAGCGCTTACCCATCGAACCCATCAGCCAAGCTAGTGCGAACCAGCGGTCTGGTCGCTGCGGCCGAACACAGCCAGGGATCGCTATTCGGCTCTACGATGAGGATGACTTTAAGGCGAGGCCCGAGTTTACCGATGCTGAAATTTTGAGAACAAACCTGGCCTCTGTTGTACTGCAGTGCCTCGATCTTTCCCTTGGCGATCCTCTTGAATTTCCATTCGTCGATCCGCCCGAACCACAGTTGATTCGCGATGGTATTCAGCAATTACGAGAGCTTGACTTAGTTACACCAAAAGTTAGCTTGACTAAGCTTGGTCAACGAGTCGCCAGTATTCCACTAGACCCGCGTATCGGGCGAATCCTTTTAGATGCTGAATCACGACACGTGTTTTGGGAGGTCAGTATCGTCGCCTCCGCGCTATCGATACAAGATCCGAGGGAATCTACGTTCGATGATTCCTCAATTTCAGACGCGAGCAGTCAATTTGTGTCGTTATTAAATCTCTGGAAATACGTGGAGAACGCGCGCGACGAATTGTCGAACTCAAAGTTTAGACAATGGTGCATTTCAGAGCGGCTCAACCACAATCGCCTGAGAGAGTGGCGGGAAATTCATCGACAGACCCTACTGAGTTTTCGCAACCATAAACGTGCATCTGAGGGCGATGAGCTTGATCGTGAAGGGTTTCATATAGCGCTTCTCACCGGTTTTTCTAGTCAGATTGGGCGGCGCGAAGAGGCAGACTATCAGAGCGTTAGAAATCGGCGTTTCCGTGTCCTAAAAACAGCATTAGCATCAAAAGCTGCTTGGGTTATGGCCGGAGAGTTGGTCGAGACGCATCGGATAATTGCACGGACTGTCGCTCAAATTGAGCCAAAATGGGTAATTGCGGCAGTACCAAGGCTTCTCAAATACACGCACCAGGAACCGTTCTGGTCCAAGAAACAAGGCCGAGCTCTCTGCTATCGCTCGACACGATTGTTCGGCCTTACCTTACGGGAGAGAGAACCGGTCAGATATGCATCCATTGACCTAAATCATGCGAGACAATTGTTTATTACTGAAGGCTTGATTTTCGGCGAGATCAAAACGAGGTTGCCGTTCTTGACTCATAACAGAGGGATTTTTTTGGAGGCCTCTGATATAGAGGCAAAACTGCGGCGTGTGGACTTAATGAAAAGTCCCGATGATATGACTGATTGGTTTGGCTCGCGGTTTCCAGACTCAATCACTGACGTCCAGACCCTAGAGTCATGGTGGAAAACAGCCTCGGAGGAAGAACGGCAATCGCTCTATCTGTCTATCGACGATCTAAAAATCGACCAGGAAGCAGCAGTCAGCACAGAGCAGTATCCGGAACAGGTGGAACTGGGGCATTTAACATTACCTGCTAGCTATCAGTTTGCGCCAGGCAAAGACGAAGATGGTGTAACGGTTCAAGTTCCACTCGAAGCCCTGATGCAGTTAGATCCTGATAATTTAGAATGGACTGTGCCGGGTGCAGTAGAGGAAAAGGTGGAGGCGATGGTCCGCGGATTGCCAAAGTCGATCCGACGTCAATTGGTTCCAATTCCTGATTTCGTGCGAGATATTATGCCTTTAATCAATCCAAATTCTGGTAGCTTAAGTCAATCGGTTGCTCGGTGTGTCACAAAACGGACCGGCACGCCCGTTGATGCTGTGTTCTGGGATGAAAAACAAATAGATTCCCGGCTGAAACTCCGGATTGAGGTGGTCGGTTCGGACGGTTTAGTGATCGATGCCGGCCGTGATCTAGCGAAACTTCAGGACCGATTGAGCGATCAATTCAGTAAACTCCAACTAACCGGTGCTCAGGAAATCTATATCGACTGGCCAACCGGGTTAGACCTCGCGCTCGACACAAGCATGGTCCTCGGCGGTATCAAAATGAAAAAATTCCAAAGATTTACGTTGCAAGACGACGAGGTCATGCTGACTACTGTTTTCGATCCTAAAGACGCTGCCGTTCAGAATCAGGAAGCTGTAGCGCAGTTATTGGTAGCTCGATCTGCTGACCTATTTCGGTTTTTAAAAACAAAAGAGGCGGCATACCAGAGGGCATCGATTGCGCTTTGCTCAAACGAGATCGACCAAAATAAGTTCAACCGGTTAATCGTGCTCTCTTGTCTTGAACCAGGTGAGGAGATTTTGTCCGAGACGCAGTTTGTTGATACAAAAAAGCACGTTCGTGAACGAGTAGTCGATCAAGCCATTCGGGTATCGGTCTCACTTGAATCTGCTATGACTCGACTTCGATCCTTGAAGCAAAGGCTCGGCGGAAAAGTTCCCGTGCCATGGCTCAGCACAATTACAGCTATGAAATCCCATATTCAGGCTCTTTGCGAGGCTCCCTTGTGTAGCACTCCACCGGACCGTCTAATCGATCTTGATCGATATTTGCAGGCGGTTGAGCAGAGGTTAGAGAAGCTGCAGTCCCGCCTTTTGCTCGATTCACAGTGGCAGAAAGAGATTGAGGACCTTGAATCGAGCCTAAAAATATTGTGGCCGACTTATCCCAACGATTGGCGCTATCAGGACCATCAGTTGGTGGACCTGAGGTGGCAAATTGAAGAATTTCGCGTACTTTGTTTTGCTCAAGCGTTGAAAACACGTGATAAAGTCTCGTATAAACGGTTATCAACTGCTTTGAGGGAATACCGAAAATCATGACGCGTTCTTTCTACTTTGTTGTTGCTTTGCTTTTTTCGCCCGGTCTTGTGTTTGGCGAGACTGAGACTGATCCCTTCGAAAGCTGGAACCGTGCAATGTTTGCCTTCAATCAAAAAGCGGACAGTTATGTTTTGAGTCCGGTTGCTAAGGGGTATCGAGCCATTACACCCAAACCAGTCAGGACAGGGGTTAGTAATTTCTTTGATAATCTCGGTGAGCCCATCACCGCAGTGAATTCAGTCTTACAGGCGAAACCGGGGAAGGCCGTTCGCTCGCTGACCCGATTTATTTTCAATTCCACGATTGGTCTGTTTGGGCTATTTGACGTGGCAGGCGCTATGGGCATTGAGCGGGAAAGAGAGGATCTGGGTCAGACCTTGGCTTATTGGGGTGTCGGCTCAGGCCCATATTTAGTGCTACCGATCCTCGGCCCTAGTAACCTACGTGACCTCGGTGGTCGTATTGGCGACAGGCCCCTGAACCCAGTCGACTGGCAGGACGAAGTGGGTGTGACCGAGCTTGTGATCGCTGACGGGATTCAGACACGAGCGCAATTGCCGATGGAGCTTAAGTCGGTTGGGGATCCGTATGTGTTGATGCGCAGCGCGTATGAGCAGCGTCGTCGCTACGAAATCAATGACGGGATTGTTGTTGATCTCTTCCTTGAGGACCCGTTCCTGGACGAGACCCCATCAGCTCAATAGAGCCTCAAGTGTGCTTTGATCCTGAACGAATCGGGTTATCCCATCGGCAAGTTTTTCGTTTGCCATGGGGTCAGCAGACAGCGAGAGTAAGAATTCATCGCGTGTCATTGGCTCTAGGGTTTGACCCGCTGGCTCTTTGATTGCTATTGGCGTTACGGATTGGTCGCGAGAGCCAAGTTCTTGCAGGAGAGCGGGTGATATTGTCAGGCGGTCGCAACCGGCGAGCGCCAGGACCTGGTCTGCGGTCCTGAAAGAGGCGCCCATCACAATCGTTGCCACTCTGTGCGATTTGTAGAGGTTGAGTATGTTCCTGACCGATAAAACACCGGGATCTTTTTCTGTCGATTCTGGGACGTCCCCTCGGGCCACAAACCAGTCAAAGATTCGACCGACGAACGGGCTAATTAATGTGGCATCAGCGTTGGCCGCGGCGATTGCCTGGGCCTCGCAGAACAGGAGCGTCAGGTTGCACCCAATACCCGCCGACTCGAGTGCCCTCGCGGCTTGGATTCCCTCCCAGGTCGAGGCCAGCTTGATTAGAATACGGTCTCGCCCGATCCCGTGTTCCTGATATTTTTCGATGATAGTGTGGGCCTGTTCGATTGAGCGTTCCGTATTGAATGACAGCCGTGCGTCTACCTCGGTCGAGACGTAACCCCCGATCCTGTTGGCAATCTCGACGCCGAAACGGACCGATAAATCGAGTGCCGCGTCAGCGGCGGATTCAAAACGACCACCAGCCAGATCGTTCTGGGTTTTTTTAATTAAATCTGCCGTGACTGGTGACTGTGCTTGTTTCAAAATCAGGGACGGGTTTGTCGTCGCATCGATTGGTTTAAAAAGATCTATCGCATGAAAGTCGGCGGTATCCGCGACAACAATACTGTGCTCACGAAGCTGGTCTAGAGTGTTCATATTGTCTCTACGTCAGGGATTGCAGCGAGCGCGTCCTCAATTACCTTCCAGTTAGCGCCCGGTAAGTGCGAACGCTCGCTGAGGATTCGTCTATATCTCCGCGCGCCCGGGACGTTATGATACAGGCCAACTAAGTGTCTTGTCAGGTGTTTCAGGGGAAAACCCTGGGCAAGGACAGATTCAACATAAGGCCGATATGCCATCAGCGCCTCGAATGCTGTCTTGTGGGGCGGATCGGACCTGAAGACTTGGTGGTCCACACCCAGAAGTATCTGTGGCGTTTGGTAAGCGGCACGACCGACCATGACGCCATCAAAGACCGAGAGTTGTTGGATACACTGATCTAATGATTTTAGTCCACCATTTAAAATGATTTCCATGTCCGTGAATTGATTCTTCATTTTCTGAACCAACTCATAGTTCAGGGGCGGTATTTCTCTATTCTCTTTCGGGGATAATCCCCCTAGAACCGCTTTCCGTGCGTGTACAATCACACGTCTAATATTTTTTCGACGGAGCATTTCAAGAAATTCGGGTAATGTTTTTTCAATATTTTGATCATTAACACCTAGACGAATCTTCGCCGTGATGTGCGGTCCCTGCGGACCCGAGGCATTTAGCATCGCCTCAAAACATTCTGAGACACGATCTGGGTCGGTCATTAATGCCGCGCCAAAACATCCTGCCTGAACCCTGTCTGACGGACATCCCAGGTTAAGATTAATCTCGTAAAATCCCAGTTCTTTTACGTGTTCAGTAGCTCTGTACAGCTCATCGGGGTCCGATCCTCCGACCTGCAACGCTAAAGGATACTCCTCTGTTGAGTGCTGAGTGAGACGGTCGAGATTTCCGTGGATTAGAGCGGGCGCCGTCACCATCTCGGTATATAAGAGCGCCTTCTGGGTTAACGTACGCGCAAACACACGCCAATGGCGGTCGGTCCATTCCATCATGGGCGCGGTCGAGAAACGATAATTTAAGAAGGTCATTGAATTAGGTTTTATAAGAGATCGCTGTCTTTTAATTTAGTTTTATTCATTTTAAGAAATTAAAACTTTTTACTCAGTTGAATTAATTCCCTAACTCATTATATATAACAAACCACTTTATTAAATCATATTGGGGGTCATTTTGGTTTCAGGTACTAGCATCCGGCTTTCCGCATTAAATCTTAAGGAGCTGGAGAGTCTTCAAAAAAAAATTCAAAACGAAATAAAAAAACGGCACTCAAAAACTCAAGAAGAAGGATTAAAAAAGATTAAACTGATCGCCGCCGAGTATGGTTTATCTGCAAGTGAATTAAAAAATTTATCTGTTGTGAAGGCACGGAAAGTTAAATCAAAGCCAGGAAGAAAGCGTGGTCCCGTTGCGCCGAAGTATCGTGATCCGTCAAACGCTGCCAATACATGGACCGGCCGTGGTCGGCAGCCTAAATGGGTCGAGGCGTTCCTTAGTTCGGGCGGACGGCTAGATCAGATCACCATTTAAAATCCCGCAGTTTTTTCGGTAGGCGTTATACTCCTTCTCAGCCGGAGGATTAGATGACCGTTCGTACACGTATAGCGCCCTCGCCGACGGGCGACCCCCATGTCGGGACCGCCTACATTTCTCTTTTCAACTATGCCTTCGCCGCGGAACATGGTGGCCAATTCGTTTTACGGATAGAGGATACCGACCAGAAGCGTTCAACAGCTAAGTCTGAGAAAGATATTCTGGATGCGCTCCGTTGGGCTGGTCTGAGTTGGGACGAGGGGCCCGACGTAGGGGGTGATTATGGGCCCTACCGCCAGAGCGAGCGTGCCGAAATATATCAAACCTACTGCGAGAAACTGATTGATAGCGGCCACGCGTTCCGCTGCTTCTGCTCGGCACAGGAGCTAGACGCGATGCGGGCCGAGCAGATGGCTGCGAAGCAAACACC
>MDTB01054763.1_pt1 | contig 17986 bp, 16 predicted proteins | sample 811161 | NCBI WGS metagenome assembly MDTB01 (sample SAMN05326650, study PRJNA326480) | marine metagenome | isolation source: seawater | place: Mediterranean Sea | collected 2009
AATGTCAATTACTTTTAAAGCAACCTATCTTATTTTTGGATTAGTTACATCGAGACTTTCTGTTGGGTTCAGAAAAAAGAAATACCCTTGGTCAATACAATTGCAGACCAAAAATACTTTTCACAACCAGGACTAGATGATATAATTTGAAAGAAAAGATTTAATTTAACGAGATATTCGAAAGCTAACATTAAAATGAGTGAAAAATTAAAAGTAGTAATAACTGCTGGGGCATCTGGTATAGGTTTAGAAACCGCAATAGCTTTCAACAAAATCGGAGCAGAAGTAGTAATTTGCGATATCAATGAAAAGGCTCTTCACGAAGCAAAACTTGATAATCCAAATCTCAATTGCAAACTCTGCGATGTATCAGATCCAGAAACCACCGAAAAGTTTATCAATAGTGCAGCAAAGCAATTAGGAGGCATAGATACACTAATAAACAATGCAGGAATCGGAGGACCAACTGCGCCAATTGAAAATATAACACCAGTGGAGTGGTCTAAATGCCTAGATGTTTGCTTAAGTAGCCAGTTCAATTGCATTAGAGCATCTGTTTCTTATCTAAAACAAAGTGATAATGCATCCATCATAAACCTTTCATCTGCGGCAGGACGAATGGGCTTTGCTATGCGATCTCCTTATGCTGCAGCTAAATGGGGAGTCATCGGTCTTACAAAATCACTGGCTATTGAATTGGGTGACTATGATATCCGTGTTAATGCCATTCTACCGGGAATTGTTTCGGGAGCCCGTCAAGAAGCTGTATTAAAGAGTAAAGCTCGAATTAAGAACATGAGCTATGAGCAAGTTGAGACTGAGGCACTGTCTTACTCATCAATTAAAAAATATGTCTCGCCAACTGACATTGCAAACCAAATTTTATTTCTCAGCAGCACGAAGGGACAAATGATATCTGGTCAAGCAATCTCCATATGCGGAGACCTAAAGATGTTAGCGTAAACAAATCCTTTCAAGGAAAACTAAGGGGTAAAAATGTCAAAAAAAGTAATAATTACTTGTGCGGTGACGGGCGCAATTCACACGCCAACAATGTCGGAATATCTTCCCATAACCTCAAACCAAATAGCGAATGCCGCCATCGGCGCTGCAAATGCTGGTGCTTCAATAATACATATTCATGCTCGGGATCCAGTAACTGGGCAACCAGACCAATCACCCGAAGCTTTTGCCAAATTTTTACCAAAAATATGGCAAGGCACAAACGCAATTCTTAACATTACTACTGGCGGAAGCCCGTTTATGAAAGTTGAAGAGCGTGTTCTGCCTGCTTTGAAATTTGAACCGGAGCTAGCTTCACTAAACATGGGTTCAATGAACTTTGGCTTGTTTCCGCTACTAAAAAAGTATAAATCGTTTAAACACAGTTGGGAACGAAATCATCTGGCAAACAGCACTGACCTAGTTTTCAAAAATACATTCAAAGATATAGAATTCGTTTTGAACAATTGCTCAGATAATGGAACGAGGTTCGAATTTGAATGCTACGATACTGCCCATCTTTACAACCTAGCTCATTTTGTCGATCGAAAATTAATTAAACCACCTTTTTTTATCCAAACTGTCTTTGGTCTTTTAGGTGGAATTGGGACACACACTGATGATGTAGCTCATATGAAAAGGACAGCGGATAGACTCTTTGGTACTGAATATGAATGGTCAGTGCTCGGTGCCGGGGCAAACCAGATGCGAGTTGGAGCGCTCTCATTAGCTTCAGGAGGACACGTGAGGGTGGGATTGGGGGATAGTATTTGGGCGGGCAAAGGGATTTACGCCAAAGAGAATTCAGAGCAAGTTCAAAAAATTAAAAAGGTGATTACAGAAATCGGTCTGGAAATAGCATCACCAGACGAAACCAGAAAAATGCTTTTGTTGAAAGGCAAGGCGAACACTAATTTCATGTAGACTGTTGTCAATCCCTTAAAACCTGATTATGAAGGAGCTTAAATTTCTGTAATTAGGATTGAAAATGACTTTATATTCACCAAGCTCAACTTGGACAACACAGGAACACCGCCTGTTTAGCGATAGTGTTAAAAAGTTTTATCAAGATGAAATGGTCCCAAATGTTGATCAATGGAATGAAAAAGGAATTGTAGACAGAGAATTTTGGATAAAAGCCGGCGAAGCTGGAATAATGGGAGGATCCGTATCAGAAGAATTTGGTGGTTCTGGGGGGGATATGGGCTTTGACTCCGTCGCTCTATATGAGCAAGCAAGAGCAGGCGACGGCAGCTGGGGTTACGGGATTCAATCTATTGTAATTCACTATGTAACGGCGTACGGAAGTGATGAACAGAAAGCTAAATGGTTACCAAAACTAGTCTCAGGAGAGAAAATTGGGGCCCTAGCGATGACTGAACCAGGAGCTGGTTCTGATGTTCAATCTATAACAACTAGTGCACAAAAGGATGGAAACCAATATACAATAAACGGTTCAAAGATTTTTATTACCAACGGACAATCAGCAGACTTAGTGATCGTCACGAGTAAAACTGATAAAAATGAAGGTGCAAAAGGTGTTTCGTTAATAATGGTGGATACATCCGAGGCAGATGGATTTAGAAGAGGTAAAAATCTCAAAAAGTTAGGTCTTAAAGGCAATGATACCTCAGAATTATTCTTTGAAAATGTCAAAGTACCAATGACAAACTTAATTGGCGATGAAGAAGGGCAAGGGTTTTATCAGTTAATGAAACAGCTACCTTGGGAGCGGCTACTTATTGGAATTACAGCTCTTGGCGCGATTGATTATGCCCTGGAGGAAACGGTTAAATACGTTCAACAGAGAAATGCTTTTGGTAAAAGAATAATGGATTTTCAAAATACCCGTTTCAAGCTTGCCGAAGTCAAAACAAAAGCTGAAATTCTTAGGTCCTTTATTAATGACTGTGTCGTAAGATTGAATGAAAACAAGCTTGACGCAGCCACCGCATCGATGGCGAAATGGTGGGGTAGCCAAATACAAAATGAAGTTATGGATGAATGTTTGCAGCTTCATGGGGGGTACGGTTTTATGATGGAATATCCGATAGCCAGACTGTATGGTGATGCGCGCGTCCAATCCATTTATGGTGGAACGAACGAGATTATGAAAGAGTTAATTGCCCGATCAATTGACAAGTAAAAGCAAAAATTTTAGATGCCACTCTCAAAACTAACTGAAGAAGAACGAGCGATTAAAAGTGGGACGATAATGGTCCGAGACGACTCAGCTTTTAAAAGCCTTGGAGCAACTGTCGCGTTTGTTGGCGTTGGATCAGCAAAAGTATATCTTGAGGTTAAAGAATCGCACACGAATGGTCATGGATTTTGCCATGGTGGGATTATTTTCACGCTTGCTGACGCGACCTTTGGCTTCGCATGTAATAGCTATAATATGAAGGCCGTCGCCCAAAATTGTAGCATCACATACATAAGTCCTGTCAAAAAGAAGGATACACTTGTATCTGAAGCAGCAGAAATTAAGAAATTTGGAAGATCCGCCATCTATGATGTAACGATAAAAAACCAAAATAATGATTTAGTAGCAATTTTTAGAGGGCATTCTAGGGATATTGGAAGCCAACTCTTCAACGAACAGTAGAACCAGTTATTTTTACCAAATGTTTTTATCTTTTCAACTGTCCTCCTTGGTCTAATTCAATACCTGAACGAGACAAATAATTCAGCTATGGCGGGCTAAGCAGAACAGTCAGAGTCGTAGCCGCGTTGGGGAGCTTTTAAGAAAATTATAATGATACTTGAAGTGAAAAAATTAAATGTTGCTATTTATGTGGATGCGGATGCATGCCCAGTTAAGCCTGAAACACTCAAAGTTGCAAGCAGACATAAGATTGAAGTTTATATTGTTTCCAACGGTGGAATAAGACCGAGTACTAATCCGACGGTTAAAACGATTATAGTGAATGCAGGTCCTGACGCAGCTGATAATTGGATTTTTAAGAATGTTAAAAAGGGTGATATCGTAATTACGTCAGATATTCCACTTTCAAGTCAAGCTATTAATATCGGTGCAAATGTCATTTCACCCTATGGCGAGGTTTTAGGTACACATAATATTGGAGCAAAAATTGCCACAAGAAATTTAATGTTCGAACTTAGATCAGCTAATCCCTTTCAGAAAGAGAAAGGAAAAGAATTCAGAAAGACTGATCGGATACGCTACGTAAATGCTCTTGAAAAATTAATTCAAACAATCAAGAAATCCTTATGATATTTGTCATGTAGAGCAGCCGCGTGCATCATGGCGGTCGGATTAGCCTGAACGGCTGCTTGGCTTAAAAGTCCTAAAACCGCTTGCTCTTTCGATAGCCCAAGTGCGGTCAATTCAGAAACTGCAACTGCGAAGACTTCTACTACTAATTCTGATGGTGATTGAGTAACTTGCATCTGGACCTCCTATTTCATGTTTCAAGTTCACTGCAATAAAGAGACCAAATTTTCAAAAAAGAAAAGAAAAAGAAAAAAAGGTTTAAATAAAGTTTTTTTTCAATACAATATTGAGAAATTATCTATAAAATTTATTAAATTTTTCTCCCAAAATTTTTGAATTTTCCGAAAATTGGATAATCAAAAGGTAAAATTGGAAAACGTTCTTTTACAAGCTTCTTTATATTTGTCGGCAGCCGTAATTGCGGTTCCTCTGTCTCAACGATTGGGTTTAGGATCCGTACTTGGCTACCTTTTAGCAGGCGTTTTACTTGGGCCATTACTCCATTTAATCGGTTCAAATACTGAAGAGATTCAACATTATGCAGAATTTGGAATTGTAATATTGTTGTTCCTAATTGGCCTCGAAATGCAGCCTGAGAGGATTTGGGAAATGCGTGAGTCCTTAGTTGGCTTGGGCGGGTTACAAATCTTAGTTACCACTGCTATCATCACATTTATTTCAATCCAAATTGGTTTAATTTGGCAAACCTCCTTAGCGATTGGCCTGATCTTAAGTTTATCGTCAACAGCCATCGCCTTACAAACCTTAACGGAAAAACGCCTTCAGCATACTGAAGGCGGTAAGAGTGCAACAGCCATATTACTGATGCAGGACGTTGTAGTTATTCCAATGCTAGCAATTCTTCCATTGTTGGCTTTACAAGAATTGCAAGTCGACGCTTTGATAGCTTCAGTCTTAAGTGGTCAAGAAATAGTAGAGGAGAGAACTAGCTCAAGCATTATTTCTAAATTACCAGGTTGGATTACAGCAATCGCAATAGCTGGCTCGATAGCCGTAATTGTACTATCAACTAAGTATCTGACAGAACCAATTATAAAATATATTTCAGGTTATGGAACAAGTGAAATTTTTCTTGCCGCAACATTCTTATTGATTATTTCAATTGCATATTTAATGAAGCTTGTCGGCCTATCGCCAGCACTTGGAACATTTCTAGTGGGATTAGTATTATCAACTAGCAGATATCGGCATACATTAGCATCCTATCTTCACCCTTTTAAAGGTCTATTGCTAGGCTTGTTTTTTATAACAGTAGGAGCTGGTATCAACTTTAGCTTGTTACTAGAAAACCTGGCTCTAATTCTTGCGTTAACCATTTCCCTAATTTTTACGAAAGGTTTAATTCTGTTAATTCTTGCTAAAATTTTCCTTTTAGAAAAACACTCCTCCTTGTTGATCGCTCTTTATTTATCGCAAGCTGGTGAATTTGGTTTTGTGCTTTTAGCTCTTGCTAAAACTGCCCACGTTATACCCCCACATATTGTGGAAAATTTGGCATTGATAATAGCTTTGTCAATGCTAGCTACACCTCTTCTTTTCTTTTTAGTTCAAAAAGTGAGAAGCACTAAAATACTATTTAAAGTTGATACTTCAGGCGAGAGAAACCAGTCTTTAGGCCGCGTAATATTAATTGGAATGAATCCAGTTGGCACAATTATACATAAGATTCTACTTAATTCTTATATTGATACGATAATTTTAGATACGTCATCATCTAAGATCCAAATTCTTCGGCAAAGTGGCGTAAAGGCTCTTTATGGCGACGCAACTAATCCAAAATCGCTAGCTAAAGCTGGTATAAACTCCTCACAAATAGTTATTCTGACCTTAGAGAATGCGGTTAAATCAGCCGCCATAACCAGATTAGTATTAAAAAATTATCCAAAAATCCAATTAATCGTGCGAGCAGTAAATTTAGAGCATTACAAAACCCTGTACGCCTGTGGGGCGCGAGAAATCATTCTTGAAACACGCTGCAGCGCACTGGAATTAAGTAAAAGTGCCTTAACCGCGTTAGGCGAACAATCAAATGAAATAGATAAAAGTATGAAGGGTTTAGAGTTGTACGAAAGTGAGAACATCCGGAAAACAGATAACATTTAAAATAACAAATGAGAAAATGTAAAACTTTGCGACTGTTATAAAAATTGCTAAACATTTATTATTCATCATTAGATTAGCAAGAAATAACCATTGCAGATCCAAGAATTTTCGATAAAACAGTAGGAAAAGTGATTAGCCTTTAAATATACGAAAAAAAATCTAGGTGTTAAGTAAATCAATTTTCCCCACACAAAGAAGGTTCACTAAATGCCTAAGGCTACAAAACCCAAATTTGATACTTCACCCAAGGTGTCTGACATTATAAAAAAAACCACCTGTTACATGTGTGCTTGTAGATGTGGAATAGATGTTCATATCGAAAATAATAAAATCAAATACATTGAAGGAAATAGAGATCATCCTGTAAATCAAGGCGTATTGTGTGCCAAAGGATCTGCTGGAATTATGCAACATTATTCGCCGGCACGACTGAACTCACCAATGAAACGAGTAGGGGAGCGCGGCTCAGGAAAATTCGAGGAAATTTCATGGTCTGAAGCACTTGACATAACAAAAAACATATTAGAACCAATACGCCGCCAGACACCAGAAAAACTTGCGTTTTTTACTGGAAGGGATCAATCCCAGTCCTTTACTGGGTGGTGGGCTCAGCAATTTGGAACTCCGAATTATGCTGCGCATGGAGGTTTCTGTTCTGTTAATATGGCCGCCGCAGGAATCTACACTCTCGGAGGAGCATTTTGGGAATTTGGCAGTCCTGATTGGGATAAAACAAAATTATTTATGGTTTTTGGTGTGGCGGAAGATCATGATAGCAATCCAATAAAAATTGGGCTTGGCAAACTAAAAAAGCGTGGAGCAAAAATTATCGCTGTTAACCCAGTTAGAACTGGCTATAACGCAATAGCGGACGAATGGATAGGAATAACTCCTGGCACAGATGGCTTATTTATTTTATCCATAATTCATACTCTTTTCAAAGCAGGGAAAATAGATCTTGATTATCTGGCTAGATATACGAACGCATCCTTTTTAATTAACGGTAGTAAAAATACTGATCAGACGGGGCTGTTCCTAAAAGATAAAGACGATAAGCCTCTTGTTCTAGACAAGAGGTCTGGAACTCTGGTTCCCTTTGATAAACCGGGTATAAAACCAAATATCACCCAGGCTTACACTGATAAAACTGGAACTCATAAAACTGTTTTTGAACTAATGGCGAAAAAATACCTATCAGAAAAATATTCTCCACAAAAAGTTGCCAGAGCTGTTGGAATTGATGCGGACAGGATCATAAAAATAGCGAATGAGCTAGCGCACGTCGCATTTGAAGAAGAAATAGTAATAGATCAAGAGTGGACCGACTGGAGAGGTCAGACCCATAAAAAGATGGTCGGTAGACCTGTTAGTTTTCATGCCATGAGAGGCATTTCAGCACACTCAAATGGCTTTCAGACTTGTCGATCATTGCACTTACTGCAAATGTTATTAGGAAGTATTGAAGTTCCGGGAGGATTTCGATTTAAACCTCCTTATCCAAAACCTGCGACAGCTCATCCAAAACCTCATTTTAAAACTACCCCTGGCGCGCCATTAGACGGCCCACATCTGGGATTTGTGCATGGACCTGAGGACCTTGCTGTAACTGATAACGGTTCACCGATACGTATTGACAAAGCCTTTACTTGGGAAAATCCAATGTCTGCTCACGGATTAATGCATATGGTAATCTCTAATGCCTACGCAGGAGATCCGTATAAGATAGACACTCTGTTTATGTATATGGCTAATATGGCTTGGAATTCGTCAATGAATACTCAAGGTATAATGGATATGCTTACGGACAAAGATGAATTTGGTAATTATATAATTCCAAACATTATTTACTCAGATAGTTACTCCTCAGAAATGGTTGCATTTGCAGATTTAATTCTTCCCGATACTACTTACCTCGAGCGATATGATTGCATTTCGTTGCTGGATCGACCGATCTGTGAGGCTGATGCAGTTGCGGACTCAATTCGATGGCCGTTGGTTGAACCAGAGAGAAATGTTAAAGGATTTCAATCGGTGCTCTTAGAATTAGGTGTTTTGCTCAAGTTACCTGGGATGGTCAATGACAATGGGGAAGCAATCTACAGAGATTATGCAGACTATATGATCAATCATGAACGTAGACCAGGTGTCGGTCCACTGGCAGGCTTTCGAGGGAAGGATGGTAAAGGACGAGGTCGAGGGGCAGCGAATCCAAAGCAGATAGATTCTTACATTAAGAATGGCGGGTTTTGGTCCGAAAAAATCCCAAGCAACGCCCAATATTTTAAACCATGGAATTCCGCCTACCAAAATTGGGCAGTTGAACGGGGTTTTTTTGATAAGATCCAACCTTACGTTTTTCAGATTTACGTCGAACCGATGCGGAAGTTTCAAATTGCCGCTGAAGGGTTTGGTAAACACCAACCTCCTGAACATCTCAGAGATCAAATAAAAACGTCAATGGATCCATTACCAACTTGGTGGTCAACAATAGACAATAACCAAGAGACCTCTGGTGAATACCCAATTCACGCAATAACACAAAGACCTGCCGCAATGTACCATAGTTGGGGATCACAGAATGCCTGGTTAAGGCAAATACACGGAACAAATCCCTTGTACATCCCTTCAAAACTTTGGAAAAAGTATAGATTTAGAGAAGGAGATTGGGCTTTGCTCACTTCTAAACATGGTAAAATAAAAATTCCAGTAGCTTTGATGAAGGCATTAAACGAAAACACAGTTTGGACGTGGAATGCAATTGGCAAACGAGCAGGGGCTTGGGGACTGGATAAAAATGCGCCAGAAGCAAAAAAAGGGTTCCTAATAAATCATTTGATTCATGAACTTTTACCACCAAAAGGTGACGGGTTAAGATGGTCGAATTCTGATCCAATTACAGGACAAGCCGCTTGGTACGACCTAACCGTAAGAATTGAAAAAGTTGACTCTCCACAAAGAATTTCAGAACCCATTTTTATTGAACAGAGTTCGCCAGTACCAAAGCCACCAAAAAATTTAAAATATGGGATAGAGTTTAAATGACATCATTACCAAAATATACTGAAAAAAAACTTGGGCTTGCAATCGATCTTGATACCTGCGTCGGATGTCATGCTTGCGTAATAAGCTGTAAAGAATGGAACACGTCAAACTATGGTGCGCCTTTGTCTGATATCGATGCTTATGGCGAAAACCCAACTGGAACTTTTCTGAATCGAGTACATACCTACGAGGTAGAAACAGAAAATAATGACTATTCAGTGGTACACTTTCCTAAATCATGTCTGCACTGCGAAGATGCACCATGCGTAACAGTTTGTCCGACTGGAGCGAGTTATAAACGAGAAGAGGACGGTATTGTTTTGGTGAACGAAGAGGCTTGTATAGGATGTGGATTATGTGCCTGGGCATGTCCATATGGAGCGCGAGAAATGGATATTGAGGCGGGCGTAATGAAGAAATGCACCCTATGTGTCGACCGAATTTACAATGAAAATATTCCAGAGGAAGATCGGCAACCTGCTTGTGTTCGGGCGTGTCCTACCAATGCGAGGCATTTTGGCGACTTTGGAGACCCGATGTCTATTGTCTCAAAGTTATCTGAATCTAGAGTGGGAATAGAGTTAATGCCCGAACTTAAAGCAAAACCGGTTAACCGCTATTTACCACCACGATTGAAAAGCGATTACGGCGCAAGTAGCTCTCCAGATATATTAACTCCAATGATTAACAAAGTTCCCAAAGACTTAAAGGGGTTTTTAGGGTGGATAGATAAAGCATTGGATAAGATCTAATGAAGCCAGCAACTTCACTAATCCTTTTTACAGTTCTTTCAGGTTTTGGATTCGGACTACTTTTTTGGCTAAACTTGAACCTCAATTCTTCGAACAATTTTCCAAGTAGCATTTTCTTTCCAATTTCCCTTTTGATAAGCATAGCTGGTTTGATAAGTTCGAGCTTCCATTTGGGAAATCCACAACGGGCCCTTCTAGCTTTTACCCAATGGCGGAGTAGCTGGTTGAGTAGGGAGGCCATACTCGCAGTGCTTGCTCTCTTTTCAAGTTTTCTTTATGCAAGTTTAAGTATCGGTTTTAAACTCACCCACCAATGGCTAGGCCTTACAGCTGCAGTACTATGTTTGTTAACAATATTTTCTACAGCTATGATTTATACCCAAATGAAGACTGTACCAAGATGGAATATGAAAATTACTCCTGTTCTATTTTTACTCTACGGTCTCGTTGGCAGCTCTGTAGTATTAAATAATCTCATTATATCATTCTGCCTTTTTTTAATACTTGGGGCAGTACAAATACTCACTTGGAAAACAGGCGACAAACAATTTGCGGCCAGTAGTAGCATAAAAACCGCTACTGGAATATCAAAAACTGGCGGCCTAATCAGAATGCTTGAGCCCCCACATACAGGTTCCAATTATTTACTGAAAGAAATGGTTTATATTGTAGCACAAAAACATATACACAAGTTACGGTGGATTTCAATGAGTCTTTTGTCTCTCCTACCGTCAGTGTTGTGCTTAATAGCCATCGCTGGCGATACGACTTATGTAAGCTTGTTGTTATTAATTGCTCTTTTAAATATTATGGGAACGTTAGTTTCACGTTGGTTGTTCTTTTCGGAAGCAGAGCACGTCGTTGGTTTATATTACGACCGCTAATACTTTATCCAACTTCAATTCCCATTACTAATCAAATGATCTATGGCTATGAGGTAACCCTGTGTACCTTTTCCGATAATTTCTTTATTTGCCCTCAAACTTACATACGAGTGATGCCTAAATTCCTCCCTTGTTTTTATGTCACTTATATGTACCTCAACAACTTTACCATCAAAAGTATTCAAAGCGTCTAAGATAGCTACCGAAGTGTGAGTATATCCCGCAGCATTAATAATTATTGAATGCGCTTTAGTTCTAGCTTCATGAATCCACTCTATAATCTGATGTTCAGCATTACTTTGTCGAAAGACAATATCAAATCTTGTCCCTTCTACCATATTTTTACATTGCTTTTCTATGTCCATTAAAGTTTTGTTTCCATAAATTTCCGGTTGTCTTTTTCCTAGAAGATTTAAGTTGGGTCCATTTAAAACATAGATTGAATTAGTCATTACGGTGTTTCCAAAGCTAATTTGATTTGCTTAATCATGATTTTAACATTAAATTATAAACTTATAATTACAATAAAATTTCTTCAATAGCCATAAGAGGTGCAGCTTTACAGTAGTAAATTTTTATGAAGTGAATTTTAGAACTCTGGTATTAAATCAGAATTTACATAAATTATAAAAATCAAGGAGTCCTTAACATTAAATCTAGAATTTCACGGCCAGATATTGCTCAAGCCCGAATAGACGATAACACTTCTTTACCTAAGTCGCCCAAAATAGGTTTAATAAGCCTTGGCTGTCCCAAAGCATTAGTAGATAGCGAACGAATACTCACTCGCTTAAAAAATGAAGGTTATAGCATATCACAAGATATCAAGGATGTTGACGCGGTGATAGTTAACACCTGTGGTTTCCTTGATAGTGCAAAGGCAGAAAGCTTAGACGCTATTGATAAAGCAATAAAAATAAACGGAAAAGTAATTGTAACTGGGTGCCTAGGCAAAAAAGAGGGCGAGATAAGAAAAAAATTCCCTAATCTGATGAATATTTCTGGACCACAACAATACCAAAGAGTGGTAGACGCTATTCACAAGGTTGCACCTCCTTTAGAAAATAAATATCTTAATCTAATACCTAGATCTTTTATAAAATTAACACCGAACCATTATAGTTATCTAAAAATTTCAGAGGGTTGTAATCACAAGTGTAAATTCTGCATCATTCCTCAAATGAGAGGCAAACTCAAGTCACGATCAATTAAAAGTATACTAAATGAAGCTGAACGGTTGAATGACACTGGAGTTAAAGAACTTTTGATCATATCCCAGGACACCTCTGCTTACGGTATAGACAAAAGGCATCAACAAATTCAGCTTGGAGAAAAACAATGTAGAACCCATATAGTCGACTTAGCCAAAGAACTTGGCAAATTAGGGATGTGGATCCGTCTTCACTATGTTTACCCCTATCCTCATGTAAGACAATTAATCCCTCTGATGGCAGAGAACTTAATTTTACCATATTTAGATATACCATTTCAGCATAGCCATCCATCTATACTCAAAAGAATGTCTCGACCAGCAAATCAAACGAAAACATTAAAAGAGATAGAAAATTGGCGAAATATTTGTCCGGATATCACGCTTAGATCAAGCTTCATAGTGGGCTTTCCAGGGGAAACTGAAGAAGAGTTTAATCATCTTTTAGCGTGGTTGGAGGAAGCACAGCTTGATAGGGTAGGATGCTTTAAATACGAAAATGTAGCAGGAGCAGAATCAAACAGTTTTGAGCAACAATGTGCAGAAGACATCAAACAGGAAAGATGGGAAAGGTTTATGGAAACTGCACAAAAAATCTCTACCCGAAAATTACTTGCAAAAATTGGGACCGTACAACAGGTCATAGTCGATGAAGTTGATAGCAACGGAGCTATTGGTCGGAGCGTAGGGGACGCACCAGAAATCGATGGAAACGTTTTTATAGACACTAATTTTGAACACTTAAATCAGGGTGATATTTTACCAGTAATGATAGATGAGTCTTCTGAGTACGATTTGTGGGGCACACCATGCCCCACTTTCATTTAACATACTCAATTACTATTACTTACAACCTTTGGCTCAACTAGAGGGTTGTGGTTGTAGGTCACTATCTTTTTTTGGTGGTTTCTTACCTGACTTTGGTACCGCGGTTATGCTTGAGGAATTACCGTCATCTTCTTCGTCATCCACTTCCCTATTAAGAGTACCTCCATTCATAACCCGCTCAATTTCATTACCTGTTAGAGTTTCGTACTCAAGAAGTCCCTTAGCCAAGCACTCTAACTTATCACGATGTTTAGTAAGAATTTTTTTCGCACTATTATACCCTTCATCCACAATCTTTCTGACCTCGGTATCAATTTTTTCTTGTGTCTCTGGGCCTGCCTGTAATCCTGTCGCTGTTGGGCCCAGATAGGACTGCTGTTCGTTAACATAATCAATATTACCGAGCTTTTCGGACATACCAAATTGAGTTACCATGGCACGGGCGATCTTTGTTATTTGCTGGATATCTGACGATGCACCTGAAGTAACATTTTCTGATCCAAATGTCATTTCCTCTGCCACCTTTCCGCCCATGGCCATGGCAATTTTTGATTTATATTTCGTTTTTGTTACTGACAACTGGTCGCGTTCCGGCAAACTTAAAACCAAACCTAGGGCCCGACCACGAGGTATTATCGTAGCCTTGTGAATAGGGTCATGTTGTGGCACGTGAAAACCCACGACAGCGTGTCCCGCCTCGTGGTAGGCCGTAAGTTTTTTTTCTTCTTCACTCATGACCATCGATCGTCTCTCAGCTCCCATCATAACCTTATCCTTGGCATTTTCGTAATCTTCCATCGTCACGAAGCGCTTACCCATTCTGGCAGCCATCAATGCAGCTTCATTAACCAAGTTGGCCAAATCGGCTCCTGAAAATCCTGGCGTTCCCCTCGCAATAATACGAAGATCAACATCTGGCGATAAAACTGTCTTTTTGGCGTGCACAGCCAATATTTTCTGGCGCCCTTGGATATCTGGGTTAGGGACCTGCACCTGGCGATCAAATCTACCTGGTCTCAACAAAGCTGGATCAAGCACATCTGGTCGATTTGTTGCTGCTATTAATATGACACCTTCATTTGTATCAAACCCGTCCATTTCGACCAATAATTGATTTAACGTTTGTTCTCTTTCATCATTTCCTCCACCGTAACCTGCTCCTCGATGCCTTCCAACCGCATCAATTTCGTCTATGAAAACTATACAGGGTGAATTCTTTTTTGCTTGCTCAAACATGTCACGCACTCTGCTTGCACCTACCCCCACGAACATTTCAACAAAGTCTGATCCTGATATTGTAAAAAATGGAACTCCAGCCTCACCTGCTATCGCCCGAGCAAGCAACGTTTTTCCGGTTCCTGGCGGTCCTACCAAAAGCGCCCCTTTAGGAATCTTTCCACCTAGTCGACTAAATTTCTGGGGGTCCCGTAAGAATTCTACTATCTCTTCAAGCTCATCCTTTGCCTCATCAATACCCGCTACTTCATTAAATGTTACGCGTCCCTGCTTTTCGGTCAGTAGCTTCGCTTTGGATTTGCCAAAACCCATCGCTCCTCCGCGTCCACCTCCTTGCATCCTATTCATTAAAAAGACCCAGACACCAATCAGGATTATAAAGGGTAGCCACAAACTGAGTGTTGTCATAAATCCAGATTTTTCTTGCTTTATAGCCTGAACATTTATGTCAGATTTTCTTAAACTATTAATAAGATCGGTCCCTAAGGGCTGTATCACCTTATAGCTTGTTCCATCGTTGTTTCGTACATAAATAGTTTCTCCGTCCAACTTCACCGATGAAACTCGGCCAGATTCTACTTGCTTCAGAAACTCTGAGAAGGAGACTTCCCGTGAGGACTCCGAATTAACACCATTGTTAAAAACATTAAATAACGCGACCAAGAGAAGAAATAATACCACCCAAAATGCTATATTTTTAGTTCCACCCAATTGCCTTCTCCTTGTATTATCTTCGGAATTTCATAACAGTTGCTGTATCTATATGTATATAAACATAGTCCCTAAATATTAAAATTCAATATGTTGTTAGAAAATTAAAAAAAGACTCTGGTCCGCCATCCACTTCGCTTATCAATCCACTCCCATATGATAAAACTGGAACACATTGAACCAACCCATTTTCAAACAACGCCACGCTAGATTGCAACGCATGAGTCGGAATATTCATATAATTAACTTTCTCAAGTTGAGATAATCCCTCTTTTCCAAGTGGACCTACCGCCGCCCTATTGATTTTACAATCATCCACCTTCAAAATCCACTTGTTATCCCAAAGAAATCTTGATTGTGTTATTATTTTAGAGTTTGGGACGGCTGACAACTCGCGAGTAATTACAATTTTTGTTCCGTTACACTTTATAACACAACCCATCAAGCTAGACCCCCGCATCGTTGTTTCGGACTTAATTTGACTCAAGAGCCTCCTTAAACTATTAAAACGTGGGCGATATTCGTTACCTGATGTCCACCGCAAGGCGGCTGAAAGCAACCTCACCTGATACTCACTAGATAAGAACCTGAATGCCTCCTGCTCAATCACTAAATCACCCCATGACTTTTGTTGAACATTCTTTTTCGCAAAACGCAATACTTCTAAATCAAGCGCCAATTTTGCCCGTGCCATGTGTTCTCCGAAGGCATTTAATTTATTCGTCGTTAAGCCGAAAGTTGCCAAAGTTGGAAGTAATTTTCGTATTTTTACACGTTGATACCTCATATCAAAATTTGAAGGTTCATCAATCCATGACACACTCCGAGCGGATAAATAGTTTCTCAATTCTAATCTTGACATCTTAAGAAGAGGTCTAAAAATCTCTAAACTTTTTATATTTTTACTTTGCGACATACCAGTCAGGCCATCGACACCAGAACCTCTCGATAACCTCATTAGTATTGTTTCGGCATTATCTTCAAGAGTATGTCCTAAAAGAACCACTGATAGATTGCGCTCTTTAGCCCAACTAGCGAACAGCCGATGCCGTGCATCTCTTGCTAATTTCTGAAGATTACCAGCTGGCTTTTCAAGCCAAGTGAGTGTGGTGTGTTCGATCAATAGCTCTGTAGCAACTTTGCTAACATACTCACACTCAGATTTACTTGCGGACCTCAAACCATGATCAATAGTGACTGCTTCTAGCCTACGACTATTTCTTCCTGCCCAATCTGCAGCTAAAAAAAGTAAGGCTAAAGAGTCGCTGCCACCAGAGACTGCCAGTCCGATATCCCCTGGTGGTACACGATTCATTACCTTATCAAATGTTTCATTTAATTTTTCTACAGAGAACATTTCAATCGTTCTTCAGCGATCACAATTTCATCCTCATTCTTAAGAAAATTATCTGGAAATCGCGATTTCAACTCTCCCAGTGTCAGACAACCTTGGTCAAATTGACCAAGATCCCCAAGGGCAATAGCCAAACCTAGCAAGGACTTCCATGCGAACAAACCATTTGGGGATAAAGAAAAAGCCTCAAGGAAAGCGCTAGCGGCGGCCTTGTAATCTTTGAGTTCCGAATTAGTTCTTCCTAGCCAGTAATGCGATTCAACCACATTAATACTCTTCGGATAAAGTTCATTAAAAGATTGAAACGAAGTCAATGCTGAGCTAAAATCTTTTGCATTAAAACTTAAAAGCGCCTGGTCAAAAGTTAAAGTTTCATTGGAAGATTCATCAACATTTTGAATGTCTTCCTGCGCAGGACCAGCTGTTAATGGCTTTTCCGGGGAGTGGTCTTCTAAAGCACCGCTCGAGCTAGAAAATAACGTTTTATTCTCTAACTCCGCAAGCTTCATATTAAATTCATAAATACGATGCTTTGCGTCTTTGGACAAAATTTCAAGGTGGAATTCCAAAGCTTCGACACGTCCAACTGTTGATCGTAATTTAGCCTCTAAAGCATCAAGCCTTAGCAAAGCAATACCCGCATCCGATGGTGCTAAGCTCCTCACCTCTGGAGATACTAAGCTTAAGCGTAAATCTTCAATCTGAGATCCTATCAGAGATAATTCGAGCCTCATCGACTCGAATAGATCATCTGCGTTAGCTTTAGGCACAATACTTAGCCAGATCAACGGAAATGCAAGTACAATTATCCTGAAAGCACTTAAACTCAATTAGCTACCCAGACCACCTGACACGACCGTTACTGACCGTCTATTTTTTGACCAACACTTTTCCATCGAACAAACCTCTATAGGTCTTTCTTTTCCGTAAGTAACTATGCTTAATCTTTCCTCAGAAATCCCCTGGCTAACTAGATAATTTCGTACTGAAGTAGCTCTCCTGGCACCAAGAGCCAGATTATATTCTCTGGTGCCCTGCTCATCGGCGTGTCCCTCAATAGTGATCGGGAGTGATTTATTTTTTTCTAGCCAACGAGCCTGCGCCTCTAAAGTTGCGATTGTTTCTGGTCGCAGACTACTTTTATTAACTTCGAAAAGAATTGTATCACCCACATTTTCAGTAAAATATTCCAACGAGCTTTCGGAAATATCCGCAAAACCGTTTGAAGGGCCAGCACCATCGATACCACCTAAACCGTTTTTATTTGAGCAATTGCTCAGAATTAATGCTGAAGAAAAAACGATTAGCCACATTTTTAAGTTCATTGTAAGTATCCTTTTAAACTTATTTATTAAAGCATAAACTAGATTGCTCCATTGTTCAAAATTATTTTTATTTTGTTAATTTAGTAATGGTGACCAGGCTGGATCAGAAGCGAATGAGGCTGTTCTGAGCTTTCGCAAATTCCTTCCTGTCACATCAACCGTATAGATTGAAGGCGCTCCCGACGCGCCTGCAGTTTCTCTAAAAAACATTATTACTCTTCCATTTGGAGCCCAAGTTGGTCCTTCATCAAGGAATGAAGATGTTAATAAGCGCTCTTTTGAA
>MDTB01197067.1_pt1 | contig 17982 bp, 13 predicted proteins | sample 811161 | NCBI WGS metagenome assembly MDTB01 (sample SAMN05326650, study PRJNA326480) | marine metagenome | isolation source: seawater | place: Mediterranean Sea | collected 2009
AACCAACAACTCCTGTGTGTGGGGTGCTTACGACAGTTACGGATGGGCAGCAGATGGCTCTCACGACCAGCAGCTACAAGACACCGTTTGGGTGTCATCTGAAGCAATCGCCTCAGGAGCTGGTATCGATGTACTCCTACATGAATTATGTCATGCCCTTGTCGACCAAGTCCTGGCGAACTGCGAAGCGTTACCAACCTCTAAGTCTTATAAACGGCTCCTCGTCGACGCCGTCTCAGATCTTGGCATCGACGAATCCGCAACCGAAGTCCTCGCCGACTTACTTGCGCTGTATTTCGGTAAATACTTCTTCGACTGGGACATCTCCACCATGCATACCTCCTACGTCGACGTAGAAGAAATCCCGTATCGAGTGAACGCTCTGATGGGCGCCGCCGTTCACCGCTGCATCACACTGGTCTTCTAAATCTCACTATCGTTCCCACCATGGACAGGGAGCAACTCTAAGAGATCTGTCTCAGCCAACTAGAAACCGCTCAGAAGCACCCCTGAAAGCTGATTTCGGATCTCGTTTACAAGAGTTGACCGGGGGTCTTCCACAACCTGAACCTACGCGCCGACAGATAACAGCCCCTACTACCAATAGTGCATTTGCACTAGGCAGTTATGTACGAATGAGCCATACCTCGTGAATCAGACGTTTCTTATGGTTGAGCCCATGATGAAACTAAGGAAGTTAGTACCGCTCCTAACCGCAGTATCTATCACCGCCTTGTTGGCGACGGTGCTAGTCGTGCGGATCGGGCATGCAGAACCTAAACCTATCGATGGTCTGGATGCTGGAAAGGTCGATTACTCGAAGCTTCACGAGGCAACCTCGGGATATACAACAGTCGATGGCCACCACCAAGAACACGTGATCGCAGTAGCCAACACAATCCCGGCCAGACTTCAACCCGCTCTGAAGGGCACTGATTTCATTAACGGTTGTCATCCCTGGTCAACCAAACAGCTAGGCGATTGTCCTTACGGAACCTACGACCCTGAAGGCTGGGATCACGACGATACAGTTGGACACCAGTGGGCTAACTCAATCTGGATTTCCTCTAAGGCAGTACGCGCAGGCACGGCTTCAGACGTAGTTCTTCATGAGGTCGGCCACGCCGTCGCACACAACCTGTTTACGGACTGTTATTTCCCCCTACAAGCAGAGACTTCTGTGAAAAACCTGCTGATGCAATCTTTTGCTCATCCTCAAGCAGACCCAGCTGAACTATTAGCTGATGCGTTCGTTATTGCTTTCAACACTCATTCTCGGGATCTACACACCCATTACTTCGATGACTTTAATTTCGAAGCATCAAAGGAAGTGATCTTGAAGATACGCGCCGCTGTTTGGCTCTGCTCCAAGTAACTGAATCAATTTGCAGGTTCATAACAGTACAAAGACACCTCTATCGTTGGTTAACAACCTTTGAGGATCTCGATGTTCGGTCGCAAAAAAACCAGACTCAACAACACCCAGTCAATTCTTCTGGTCGATGATGACAAAGGGCAACTTGACGTTTTTTCGACGTGGATGGCTGCCGTCAAACCAAACACTCACATACAAACCGCTAGCAGTGTTCAAGAGGCACTCAACCTCATTGACTCCCAGAGGTTCTCACTGATCATTTCTGATTACTCGATGCCTCACGCTGGCGCGGGGCTCGACATATTTGAAGCCGCTATCCAAAGCGGGATTTCAAAATCAAATTTCATCATGATGTCGGGGACAACGGACAACCTGCCTGACGAAATACGCCTCGTCAGCAAAGGCGACCTTGTCGCACTTGAAACGGCAATTCAGCAGGCGCTGCCATGACCGACAAAGAAGAGGCCATATCGGAGAACTACGCGGAACAAAGCCGGCAGTTGGAACAGTTGTTAATTCAACGCCAAAAATGGTTAGGAGACGCGTCGCACGAGCTTCGCGGGCCACTCAACGCTGCAGCAATGAGTTTGAACGTCGTCACTCGACGAGACGACCTTCCCGATGGGGTGCAGGCAACATTAAGAAACGCTGAACGCCATCTGCTTCAGATGTCCGATCTCGTTCGAGATATGTTCGACACCGCCAAACTAGAGAATGACGCCTTTGAATTAGCCATTACACCTGACGTACTCATGCACGAAATAGTGGAAGAAATTAACGCAGAGTTCGCCGCTAACCCTGATGTTCTCTCATTGCGTTCAATCCCTGATCACACCATCACAGCGACGTTAGATAGAGATCGAATCAGACAGGTGATCCGAAATGTGGTTTCAAACGCAGCGAAATACCGTCAAACTGGCAAACAGGCGACAATTGCGGTGCTCTTACACCGCGTAGACGACATTTATTTCGAAATCGTCGTCGATGACACCCCTAATGGTTTAGGAATGACGCAAACCGATTTGGAGGCTTTGAACTCGGGGCAGCCGTTCTGGAGAGCAGAAGCCGCTAAGGCAGTTGCAACTGGGACTGGGCTCGGAGTGCAGCTGTCTCGAAAGCTGGTGGAGCGTTCTGGTGGAGAAATCTTTTACGAATCAGAATTCGGTGTCGGAACAACAGTGACCATTCGTCTTCCTTATTCACCTATCGAAAACTCCTAGTCTGATTTTCTTTGTGACATAAGTCAGAGAAGCGTAGGTAATACGGGTCTTTGAACATATGATTTGACGGTTCTAACCCAAAGAGACATTTGTCTCTCAGGTTGCGAGAAGTGTTAATTATTTGATGACGTCGACGACCACTAACTCAGTTCGCGAAGCGCTTTTGGATGCTGCTCGAACTCTCATACGCGGGTCATCGATCTATGAACTCTCGATCGCCAAAATGGCAGCCGAAGCCGGGCTAGCTCGCCCTACGGCTTACCGCTATTTCTCTCATCCACGTGATGTCGTCAGCGCAATAGCGGAAGAAACCATTTACGAGATCCGCTCAATGATTCGCGAACGCGATTCTTCACAAAAACCGGCGGCCTATGCCAGAGCTGCCGTCAAAGTTTTTACTGCAGATTCAAGTGTTAACCGGCAGGTAATTCTGCACTCTTCAGTCCAAGCCCAAGATGGGAAATGGGTCGCTCAAGAAAACACACCGGAAAGTCTTTTTGTCGACTGGGGAATCGATTCACATGCTGCACGAACCTCGCTGACTTATTTCAGAGGTGCTATGTATTCGTGGGCTGCTGGGTTCTTCACTGATGAACAGTTCGCTGAAGAAACCGAGCGAGCTCTATCGATGCGAGTGACGCTATGAGGGTTCTCAGCAGACTCCTTCGAGTTCTTCTCGCAACACTGATTTCTTTTATGTCGTTGGCTTTGATCGCTCAAACTCCGGCTGCTGCAGCTGACGGTGATTTGGATACGTCGTTCTCAGGCGACGGTTGGCTGATTCAGAACTCTCACGCGTCAGGTGAAGATGGTTGGGAGTCAGTTCAGTTTGACGCTTCGGGGAATGTGGTCGCTGGTGGTTGGTGGAACAACAACGGCTTACCCAATAAGCATTCATGGGCAATAAACCGGGTGACCAGCACCGGTACATGTACCGATGCCACCCGATTGGATAACAACTGCGGAACCCAACAGTTCTTCAGTCCCCGCACAGACCACATCAGCGAAATCTTGATCCAAGATGACGGCAAAATAGTTGCCGTAGGTAGCGCCGGAACTAAGACCGACGGTGACGGCGGCGACCACCAATGCACGGTCACCCGCTTCGCTGCAGACCAGAACTTCGGAAACAAAGACACGTCGTTTGGTACTGGAGGCAAAGTCCAACCAAACTTCAACAACACCAAACATGACTGGTGCAAAGGCGGAGCTATCGACGCTGACGGCAAGATCGTCATCGTCGGCTATGTGAAAACAGCTGCCGGACAATTTGACGCCACGATCGGACGACTCAACACAGACGGTTCTTGGGACACCAGTTTCTCGGGCGACGGTAAAGCAATCGAACATTTCGATAACGACGACATCTACCAAGCTATGGCGATCCAAGCAGACGGCAAGATCGTCGCTGTCGGCGGTTCGCAATGGGGCCATGATGCGGGAAATGTGCTGTTAGCCCGGTACAACACTGACGGGTCGTTAGACACTTCCTTTGGTGGTGGCGACGGTTGGCAGGTCACTGACTTCAGTAACGAAGACCGAGGCTGGGACGTAAAGATCCAATCCAACGGCAAAATCGTTGTCGCTGGTGTAGCCGACTACGGCGGTGACACCGATGACGGGCGTTATGGCCTTGTTGGGCGCTTCAACCCAGACGGATCCTTGGATACAAGCTTCAGTGGTGACGGCAAAGTCCTCGTCAATCACGGCGGCTCAACCGACTGGTACCAAACACTAGAGATTCAGTCGAACCAGAAAATCATCGCAGCTGGCTGGACCAACAACGGCGGTAACGGCAACGACGTAGCTGCAGCACGCTTCACAACTGCCGGAGCGCTCGACACCACATTCTCCGGTGACGGCTTGGTGCAGCTTGATTCAGGTAACCAATACGCGGATTACATTCATGGGTCATCTCTCACTCCTGACGGTCAATCCATCTTGCTGGCTGGAGCTGTAGAAGGCGGCGGTCAGGGCGACCATTTACTGGTACAACTCGCAGCTTCGGCTACGACACCGTCAGTGGCGATGGCTGCGTTCGGTGCGTTCCGCAAAGACGGCAACAACTCCACTATCGCCACCCATGAAGATGCGGGTGTCACCGCTGTTCCTGGTGGCTATCAGGCTGGTGACTCCATGCACGCCAGTCACGAAAAGGAATGGGACTACGACGTCAACGGATCTGATCGAACCTTCACTCTTGTTCTTGGAGCCCAACCACCGACCAACGTGGTGTTTGATTTCACTATTGGTGCTTGGGTTGGTGAACACGACCACGCAGCAGTCAACACCACACTGGGAACTGACCTCGTCGTCAAAGACTCCGGCGGAAACACTGTCACCCAAGCCACGTTCACGAACGGGAACTGGAACACCGCCCAAACATTCACGGTGGTTCCGGTTCAAGACAACGTCATCGAGGGTTTCGAGAACGGGGCGATCATCGCAACGGTCAACGACGCAGCGTCCGATGATATGTACGGGATCATGTCTGTCCAGAAGAACGTGGTGATCTGGGATGACGACCACAACGTCACAGCTGGGTTCGATCATGTGAACGGCGCAGTCGACGGTTTGACCCTGAAAGCATTCCCGTCAGAGATCGTCATGACCGACTATATGGAGCCCGGTGAGCAGTATCTGATTGACCCTCGCGACGCTGTTGGGTTGCGCTGGTACTGCATCGACCCGACAGCTTTAGCCAATCATGGCGGTGACATCGGGAATTACATCAGGTCACTGAACGCAGCAGGGGTGTGGGCGTCACAGAACTGGGTGGGGAGCCAAATAGATCATGACGGAAACACCAGCTTCTGGTTCAGCCAATTCGGAAACAAAAACTGGGTGAGTTTGTCCGACATGGACTTCCCCACCAACCAGACCGCTGTTCAAAGATACGTGTGGGGATCTGATGGCAAGCTCCGATGGTCTGATGACAGTGAAGTGCCGAACGGGGAAACAGGCACCGCGTGCACTGGTGACGACCGTCTCTATATGGGGTTCGCTGCGAAGAACGAATCAGACCGTGTTGCCATCGACAAGGACGACGAGATCACCATTCGAGCTGCCGCAGATAACGACCCCCAACACACCCAAGGCACACCAACCATCCCTGAAGGTTCTTCTACGACATTTGATGTGAAGCTCGGTGCGCCACCAGTCAACTCAGAAACCGTTTCCTTCTCCAGTCCATATGCCGGAGCGTCGTTTAGTCCCAGCTCGATCACGTTTACCAATGACAATTACAACACTGCGCAAAACGTGACGTTGTCGATCGCTGACAACGATTTAGAGGAAGGCACCACGTTCGGATCCACCGTCGTATGGGCTGTGTATGGAACTACCGGCACGTTCGCGTACAACATCACTGACAACGACACCGCAGCCATAACCCTGTCCAAAACCACCACCTCTGTGTCTGAAGCAGGGACAACTGACTCGTTCACTGTGGTCTTAACCACTGACCCGGCCACAGATGTCGACATCTCCGTGGTATCAGCTGATACAGGTGAAGCGACTGTGTCTGCTGCTGAGTTGGCTTTCACGACCAATAACTGGAACACCCCACAAACCGTCACTGTTACCGGGGTCAACGACGGAGCAGTTGACGGTGATATCACGCACAACATCACCCTCGCTGTGATCGACGGCCAATCAGATGACACTTACGACCCTGTTTCTAACGTGATTGTTCAGAACACGACAGCTGACAACGATTCAGCTAGCTTCACGGTCACCCAATCAGGCGGCTCGACCGGAGTTGCTGAGAGCGGCTCGACAGACACGTTCACTGTTTCTCTGACAGCTCAACCGGCAACAGATGTCGTTCTGAGTGTTACCTCTGGTGACACAGGGGAAGCAACTGTCGACAAGGCGCAGCTGACCTTCACGAACGGAAACTGGAATAACGCACAAACCGTCACCGTTACAGGGATCAATGACGACCTGGATGACGGCAACATCTCAGTAACCATCACGTTGGCTGTCGTAGACGCCGATTCACACGACTCCTACGACAATGTCGCCAATCAAACCGTGTCAACAGTGAACACTGATAACGACACTGCCGGATTCACTATCGCTCAGTCTGGTGGGGCGACCACTGTCACCGAAGGCGCCACTACTGACGATTTCACGCTGGTTCTGAACGCTAAACCCGCCTCAGATGTTGTGTTGAGTGTGGTGTCTTCCGACACCGGCGAAGTAACGACCGGGTCAGCGACCGTTACGTTCACGACCAACAACTGGGACACTGCACAAACCGTGACCCTGACCGGGGTGAACGACGACATCGATGACGGCAATGTGAACTCGACGATCACGATCGCAGTAGTAGACGCAAGCTCCAGCAACGAGTTCGACAACGTCGCCAACCAAACATTTACGGTCGCGAACACTGACAATGACGACGCCGCATTCGTCGTTACCCCAAGCGCAACAACTGTTCCTGAAGGTACGTCCGTCACCGTTTCAGTTCGCCTACAGACGGCGCCAACGACGAACGTCATGATCGATATTTCAACGTCTGACGCCACCGAACTCTCGCTCGGCACGGTCACCGTCACCTTCACCGCCGGCAACTGGTCGACCACGCAACAAGTGACGTTGACCGCCGTCGACGACACAGACGTCGACGGCAACACAAACGTGAACGTCACCACCGCTGTCAACGACCCAGCATCAGATAACACCTATGACCCACTCGGCAACCAAATCGTGGCATTCACCGTCGCCGACAACGACCAAGTGGTACCCGTGGACCCCGATTTCGACTCTGATGGCATTCTCAACTGGATGGAGAAACCGGGCTGCGCGACACTCCCAGACTGCGACTTTGATGGGCTCCTAGATCCCGACGAATTAGCTCAATGCATCAAGAATCCTGACTGTGATGATGACTTGATAGGTGATGGTGCTGAACTTTGGGCGTGCATGTTGATGGCAGATTGCGACGGCGACGGAGTCAATGACATCGATGAACGAGAAGCCGCCTGCATACAAGATCCCAAATGCACTCTGGCAGCACTAGACACCGACAAAGATGGGATAAACGACAAAGACGAACTCGCCCAATGCGTCAACAACCCTGACTGCGATGGTGACGGCGTAGGTGACGCTGAGGAGTTATTGGCGTGCATTTTGATGGCTGACTGTGACGGCGACGGGGTCGGGGACAAATCTGAGCGAGCTGGATGTATTCAAAGTCCGGTATGTGGGAAATCGAGATCCGATACCGATGGCGACGGGTTATTCGACTCGCTGGAATACACCATCCACGAGCGATGCGTCACCAACCGAGACTGCGATAGTGATGGAATACCTGATGGCAGCGAAACTCTCGCCTGCATTTTGATGGCGGATTGTGACGGAGACGGCGTGAGCGACAAATACGAGACATCTAAAGCATGCACACAGGATCCAAAGTGCACGCCTGCTGGTTTAAGTAAGGAAGACCGTGAACTAGGGCAACTAATAGACCTAATCGATAGATAACCATGACAGAAATCATTTACTCAACAGCGAAGTAACGCATTTGCGCTAGTTCCATACATGCAACCGCCCCATATAGCGACGACACCCAGACTCATAAGCTGAAGCGAAACAGAGGAGAAAACAAATGAAAAAAACCCTTCGAGCTCTAGCAGCTACAGCAGTGCTGGCAGTCATATTTCCTCTGTTTCCTACCTCGGCGTCCGCTAACTCAGCTTTCGGGATCGAGTACGAATTCGCTGATGCAGCTCACTACTCACCTATCGAAAGCAGAGACTATGCCGCTACAAAGGCCGTCACTATCGACGATGACGGCAACATTTACACCGCCTCCACCGCTTGGCAGTCCATTTCGAATTTGGCGAGCCGCCAACTCGGCGTGTCCGAAGACAACGTGGCTGGGAAAGGCTCCGTAACGGGCACCAATCTTATTGTTACCAAGGTCGACAAGAACGGTCAGCTGGTGTGGTCGTGGGAACTACGGGCAGTGGAGAACAACTCGTCTGGCTCGTGGAGCGATATCGCTGTCGCAGATGACGGAACGGTGCATGTTGTTGGTCGGTACAAAGGTTTAGGCCACGCCTGGTACCACAACGCTGGGGACCCTGGACGGCCGTCAGTGACCGCCAGTGGTGGTTTTATAGCTGGTGACTGGAAGATGCCGTTTGCGTATCCGGTAGAGAACGGCCAGATCGTGTCCCTCAACCCTGACGGGACAACGAAATGGGTGAAACGCCTGAAATCGCATTGGTTCAGTGACATCAAATCGGTAGACGTCGACGACAACGGTGACGTTCTGCTCGCTGGCCGGTACTCCGGCAAAACATGGTTCAACGTCAACAACCACTCAGGGTCAGGTGCTCACGAGGACTGCGTTAAATCGTGCCCGTGGATGACGTTGCTGTCCCCGAGTGGTGGCTTGAAGTGGTATGAACGTTGGAATCATTGCGGCTCTGCGGCTTCGAAACCTTCAGGTGCGTGGGACGCCAAATTCTTAGACGACGGACGCATCGTCGCTGTCGGTGGCTATGACCACAATCCGATCTGGCGATGCGATCCTGCATCGAAACGTTTCAACGGCAATCAAGGCGGTTGGGAGTTAGGCAAAACTTCGCCTGCTGTGTCGATAGCTGACGGATCACGAAGCTATATGGCGTTCTTCTCCCAGAACACTGGGCAGCTGTTATGGGCTCGAGAGTTCGGCGCTAAAACCCAACTCAGTAACGCCCTCGAAGTAGTTCAACACCCAACCACAGGTGACCTGTTCACCGTCGGAATATGGGAAAACACTAAAACCACGTGTACCGCTGACGATAAATGGTATTTCTATCCCACGATCCCCTCGAACAAGTTCCAAACTCCAGAAACAGCGAGCGACAAGTCACTCATCCCTGCTCAATCTGCGTTCACGAAAGACACAGCTGGAGTTCTTGACTGTGCAAGACATCAAGACTTTGGTGGTGCACGCAACGGTGACACATTCCTGTTGCACACAGACAGCATCGGTAACTTCAAAAATATCAAGACCCTCGCTGAGTACGGATACAAGGACTATCGACCGTCTGTAGCGATCAACAGTGACGGTTCAGAGGTCGCTGTCACCAACTCCTCGTTCCTTGCCGAACATGACTCATTTACGAACAGCGCAAACGGTGCGAATGGGTGGGTGATGACGTTCGACACCTCTGACCTGTCCAAGAACTGGGCATGGGAGAACAAGCAGGCGTGGCACGGAGACAAGAGCGACAAATATCAGATGTCATGGACTGAAGATGTCGCCTACGGTCCAGACGACAAAGTGCACGTAGCTGGTCGCACGCTGTGGTCAACATGGTTTGGAAAGACTGTCGAAAAGAAGGTGTACCACGGCACCGGTTACGTGAATCAGTCCAAATATGGTCTCGCTAACCCTGACGGTTTCGTGGTCCGATATGACCTTGATGGCAACGTCGACACTGGAGAGCCTGCAGAGGTTCCGCAAGTAGCTCCAGACGGATATGGGATCATCACTCCAGAGACAATCCAAGACGACGACGGTAACTATTTGATTGGTCCGGGTGGCGAGGTTGTGTGGAACGAACCGCTGTGTGCGGGTGGTCGTTGGGAAGTGATCCCTCAGCCAGGTATCGCTGTGCGCCAGTACATGATCCAAAAAGCAGCGTTGACGTCCCCAATCAACCTGGGTGACGGGTCTGGAGGAACCGCGAACGAACCAGCGGGCATCATCCGAACCTTCCACTCAGGACCTGATGGCACTATCCCGAACTACAACATTTTGTGGCAGGACGGATTCCAGTTAGACAAAGATGGCGGTTCGTCTGACTACCCGAACCAGTTCAAAGTGTTGGGTTGGGATGACGGAGTTGCCGATCTTGATGTGTTAACTGAGGTACCAGTCGGGTTTTACTTCCGTCAGAACTTGTTTGTGTACTCACCTAACGATGATCGACGTCCAGACCCGCGGTACATGCCTCGCGACGAAATAGATGGCCACACTTGGGATCTCGACAAACATGACGTGTTCTTAGCGTTCGCTCATCCCGGCGGTTCAACGAACCACCAGACCTACCCGATCTTTGAACAGATCTGCCCGGATCCTGCCGGGTTCACGGTCTCAAAAACACAACTCACCACTGATGAGGACGGCGCATCTGAGACGTTTACGGTGGTGTTGAACTCAGAACCTAACTCTCCTGTTCGTTTCACTCTTTCGAACACCGATACCTCAGAGGTTTCTGTTGATAAAGACACGCTGACGTTTTACACCTCCACCTGGGACACCCCTCAAACGATCAAGGTGACTGGTCTTCCCGATGGAACACCTGACGGCGACATTACGAGCTATGTGAACCTTTCGGTCACCTGGGATAACAGCTCCTATGAGTACGCGTCAGTCGTGAACAAGATCGTCGATGTCGTCAACGAAAACGTTGACCTGTTACCTCCACCTCCGAACCCTGATCTTGACGGTGATGGGATACCTAACGAAGACGAGGTTGATGGCTGTGTGCTGCTCGCGGATTGCGATGACGATGGAATCAACGACAATAACGAGATCCCTGCCTGCATTTTGGTAGCTGACTGTGATGGTGACGGGTTACCAGACAATCAGGAACTCACTGAATGTATCCAGGACCCACGTTGCTCCGATAACAACAACGACCCGGTCGAAGATGACACGCCGGTAGTCCCAGAAACCAAACCAATCGAACCTTCTAACCCGCCTCCTCCACCGGAGCCGGAAATCGAAGCACCTGAGCTACCCGACGATCCTCAAGACCTTGTGATCCCTGAAGTGGAGGAGGATCCGAATCCTGACTCTGACGGCGACGGGGTACCTGACAGCCAAGAATCACCTGACTGTTTGAACGACTCTGACTGTGACGGTGACGGACTGGCAGACGGTTCTGACGCTGACCCTGAAAACGATGACGTTGACGGTGACGGTCTCATCGACGGATCCGACCCTGACACAACGAACCCCGACACCGACGGTGACGGAATCCCCGACGGCGAAGACGACGATGCTGACGGTAACGGCATCCCAGACGACCAAGAGGAAGGTTTGCCGGGATCAGGTCTTCCTGAGCAACCTCAAAACACCCCAGATGACAGCACTGATGACGGTACTGATGACGGTACTGATGACGGTACCGATGGCGGTACTGATGACGGAGAGATTCAAACTCCTCAACCATCACCGGGTGTTTCGAGTTCAGACACCGGATTTATTGATGCCATAGGCGATTTACCTCCAGCTGCTATCGCTGCAGCAGCTCTTGTTGCAGCAGTTGGTGTAGCAGCAGCGGCTGCGTCTTTGGTCGGCCCGAGTCTTCTAAGTTGGCTATTTCGCGGTGCATTCGGGATCTGGCTATTCGGTTTACTATTCGGTCGCAAAGGTGTCCGCTGCGATGTCTGTGACCTTCTCTTAGTCAAACGCGACGGTGTGTGGGTGGACAAGGACACTCATTGGCAGACTGGAATTAATGAGCACATCCACGTGCCTGCCGACTTCTCCGACAAAGACCGAGCTAAATACCTCAACTCACTCAAGTAATCCCAGATTGGGGCACACAAAAGGTCAGTTATTTTAAAGGCTTCGCGACACACGAATAGACGCTCCAGGCCCAACGCGATCACCTAGCACCCAGTTCACCCACAACGTTGAGCCGATAGGCGCTAACTCTCGGGGTACCACCAACGTGTTCTGGGGAACTGGAGTTGGCTCAGTCACAACTTGGCGCGCCATATCGTTTGGACCTTGGACTGCGACCGCCAATCGTAAACCTGCTTCAACTAGAGATCGGGGTGCTGCCGATACCCGCAACTGGAAATACTTCTCGTCCATATCAGTAAGAGACAGACCCCTTACTTTTGGGACAACTTCTAATTTTCGTTGCTTGCGAACACGAGATAGTCGACGGGGGAGAAAAAGTATCGAATTAACAAGCAGGATCAACACTGCCGCTAAGAACACCTGTCCCCAAATCGTTTCAGTCCAGTTCGTAGTCGTCGTAGCAACAAGAAGGCGGTTCATCTCTTAGATCACCGGAAGGCACTCTTCGGCAGTTATCAGCTCATAGTGAATTGCCGTCGCTACCGCTGATGCCTGATTTTTGGTGCCAAGTTTTTCGAAAACCGTTCCCAATGTTGCTCGAGCGGTGTTGTAGGCGATACCAATTTCTGATGCCGCGGCTTTTAGATCGCCTTGGCGAGCGGTTTCTACAAGGATTTGTTTCATCCTTGGAGTCAGTACCGGGCGTTGGTCCCTGTTTTGTTGGACTCGCATGATGTATTGGGCTTGGGTGCCGTCCCATTCGACTTGCCGGTTATTGATGATGTCTCGAAGCCTGCCCGGGAATTCGTTGAGGTTCGTTACTGCGGCTTTATCGATCCAACCGATCGCTCCGAGTTCAAATGCTTTAACCCAATCTCGTTGCTGTTGACTCGCGGAAAGCATGCAAACTTTCGCTGCATCTTGTGGAACTCCTCCGCAGAAGTCGATGATGTCGCTTAAAAGGTCGGTGCCTTTTTCGCCGCCCTGTAAGTCCTGATCTAGCAGGACCAGACTTGGTTTACGAGTGGGGTCTTCACTTGAGTTATTCCACATGTCTACGAAAATTTTCATGCCTTCAGCCTTCGTGGAGGCAGAGGAAAATTCGATGTCTTTTGTTTGACCTAATGCGCTTTCAAGCCCGAGGCGAAGAAATGGGTCGTCGTCTATAGACAACACCCAATAGTTAGGGTTTTTGTCGACTGGGTTTGCCACGAGCGTCGCCTTCTAAAAAGGAATCTGAGCGAAATCGTACTCTGATCAAAGAGCGGGTCTAGTCACTAATGATCTTTCGTTTTGTTGAGAGTCGCCCGGATAACTGGATCTCCCATAGATTCAATAGAGGACTTCGTTCGAAGGTAGGGGTTATGCAATTAGGTATCTGTATGCGGGATCTTCCAGTGACTCAAGTGGTTGAGTTAGGGAAGTTCGCTGAAGACCACGGATATTCTTCGATTTATCTCCCTGAAACAGGTAACCGAACGCCTGATGGAGGGTTATCGGGGAGAAGCCCGTGGATAAGTCTCGCCGCGATGTTCGCCGAAACCGAACATGTCGGAGGAGCGGTGGGTGTCGCGGCGGCACCCTTTCGGTCACTACCTCACCTTGCTCTTTCCGCTGCAACCCTTCAAGAGCAGTCAGAAGGAAGATTCTCGTTAGGAATCGGGGTGTCACATCGCGAAGCTGCCGATCGTCTAGGCGTTCCATTTCCGACGTCACCGTTGCGTTGGACAGAAATCGCGTGTGACGAACTGATGGGACAAGCGCGCTTCGGCCTGACCTTCGGCAAGGGCTTCCCTGTACTTGTTGGCGCGCTCGGACCGAAAATGGTCGAGTTGGGTGCAGCTCGTTCGGATGGTTTGGTGTTGAACTGGTTAACCCCACAACACGCACAAGAAACTGTTGAATTGGCAAGGAATGTTGGTCAAGCGAATGGGCGCACCCCTTACACAGTTTTGTATGTACGTCTCAGCCCCGATGAAGCTCTGCACACAGATGCAGTGAACTACGACGCTATGGCCAATTATCACCATCATTTCGTACGCCAAGGTTTGATGACACCTGAAGATGTGGTCGCCGGCACTTGTTTACGCAGCGATGATCTCGGTCACGCAAAAGAGCAATTGAATGCGTGGGCTGAAGCTGGAATCGATTTGGTGTGTGCCTACCCGCACGGATTAGAACAAGCCGAGTACGAAACCGCGTTAGCTGCACTCACCGCCTGATCGGTCATGTGTCGTCTGTGTTGAAGTGTTCGAGTAGCAGCTGCATTTCTTGGTCGACGTTGTCGGGCACCACGTAGTCATCTTCGTCGCATATTTCGCCTATACGTTCAGCGACCGATTCAAGGGTCAGGTCCTCTTCGTATATTCCTTTAGTTACGCCCATGAAGGCTCGACCTACTCTGCCTCCCGAAGCGGACAGCGTTTCGCCGTTAAGCGAGCATGATTCGTGTGCGAGGTAGACCACCGCAGGTGCAACCTGTTGTGGGCCTAATTGCATCATGAGGTCTTCTCCGGTGAGGCCGGTGATGTCGGCGATGTCGCCGTCGTCGCCGAGAACGTCGCCGGTCATTCGAGTCAATGCGCCTGGTGCTATCGCGTTGACGTGTATGCCGTACCGAGATCCTTCGATCGCGAGTGTTCGGGTGAACCCGTAAATAGCGGCTTTGGCTGCGGAGTATGCGCTTTGACCGAATGATCCGAACAGCCCCGACCCTGAGCTGGTGTTGATGATTCGTCCATAGCCAACTGATTTCATGTGTTCGTACGCGGGGCGACTGACGAAGAAACATCCTTTGACGTGGACGTCAATAACGGGTTCGAATTCGTATTCGTTGATATTGAGGAATGTTCGGTTGCGGATAATTCCGGCGTTGTTGATGAGAATATCGAGTCGCTCGAATTCTTCCAGCGTGGCAGCGACCATGGATTCAGCGCCTTCGCGTGTGGCTACCGAATCGCTGTTTGCGGCCGCTACACCACCTGCCGCCCGTATTTCTTCGACAACAGCTTCCGCCGGGCTTGGGTCATGGTCTTGGCCTCCCATGGTTGGTGATCCCAAGTCATTCACCATCACCGCTGCGCCTCGCGACGCGAGCAGGAGTGCGTGTTCTCGGCCAAGCCCACCGCCGGCACCAGTTACCAATGCGACTCTGCCATCAAATCTCAATTCACTCATAGCTTCACCCTAGATTGCGAAGACAAGCGCGAGTAGTGGCAAACTCTTTGCATGATTAGCGATTTGGACGAACACGTCATCGAAGGCAATGGAATACAAATCCATTACGTAACCAAAGGACAAGGTCCAGCAGTCGTGATGTGCCATGGCTTCCCCGAAAGTTGGTACTCGTGGCGGCACCAAATAGACGCTCTAGCCGAGGCCGGATATCAAGCAGTCGCGATGTCGATGCGTGGTTACGGAAAAACCAGTGCGCCGCAGGCAATAGAGGCCTACGACATCAATCACCTCGTCGGCGATGTCGTCGCTGTCGCTAATCACCTAGATCAGGGGCCGGTGGTCGTTGCTGGTCATGACTGGGGTGCGCCCGTTGCTTGGTTTGCCGCTCTTATGCGACCCGATTTGTTTCGCGCTGTCGCTTGTTTGAGCGTGCCCTACACAGGCCCAATAGGAGCCCTACCCGAAGGTATCGACCTGAACGGGTTGATGGCTCAAGCAGCGGGCCCTGAACGGGACTATTACCGGTTGTTCTTCCAGGAACCAGGCAAAGCAGAAGCAGATCTTGAAGCTGACATTTATAAAACTATGCGTGGCTTCTTGTATGTCATCAGTGGTGACGCTCTCCGAAATGGCGACATCAGTGAACCATTCGATGGTCACTTCCCTGCTGGCGAAGCTATGACAGATCAGCTCGTGTCACCAAGCGAACTACCTTCGTGGCTGACTGAGGAAGATCTTCACTTTTATGTTGAAGAAATAACGCGAACAGGTTTCCGAGGCGGTCTGAATTGGTATCGCAATATCAACAGGCTGCCCGCTATTACCGCCCCTTTCCTCGGATCAACCATCCACCAGCCTTCGTTCTACATGGGTGGTTCAACAGACCTGATTGCGGGAAACACTCCTGAAGCAATCAGCGGCATGCAGCAAGCTTTAGGTGACCTACGCCACTGCGAAATCATTGAGGGCGCTGGTCACTGGCTCCAACAAGAATGTTCATCAGAGGTCAGTTCTGCCATGGTGAGCTTCTTAGAAGGGCTTGACTGACTTTCTTCTGCGGCGCTCGCCGCTTACGCTGCTGCCATGAGTGAAAAGCCCCAAGTAGAAGTTCCCGAAGGCGACCCGACCGGCAAACAGCTAGGCATAGTCGACATTATTAATGGGGACGGCGATCAAGCTGAATCCGGCCATGTCGCAGAAGTGCATTATGTCGGAGTGTCTTGGAACACCGGTAACGAGTTCGATGCTTCTTGGAACCGTGGCCAAACCTTCAGTTTCAAACTCGGAGGTGGGCAAGTTATTTCAGGTTGGGACCAAGGGGTAGTAGGTATGCGCGTTGGAGGACGTCGCCAACTCACTATTCCTCCAGCTTTGGCTTATGGGACTGCCGGCGCAGGCGGCGTCATAGGCCCAAACGAGCATCTCATCTTCGTCGTGGACTTAGTTTCTGTTCGCTAACCCGTCAGTTGACGACGCGTCGGCAAACCATTCGAACTTCATGCCGGTCATCGAACCAGTCTTCAACAAAAGAAAGTGGTTCGAAACCTGGAAGTAAACGTGGAAGCTCCCCTGTTTCGACGAGGAAGCGTCGACTTGGTTTATCGTGACGTTCCAAATTAGTAACGGTGGCTACTTTTACGAATAGCACTCCGTTGGGAGTCACATAGTTACGCAGTAACGGATACAGCGAACGATCAAGAAAGTTGCAGCAGATCGCCACATTCCAACGGTCGAAAAGCTGCTTAGACGACTCCAGGTCATGGTGAACCGTCGACAACTGAAGTCCCCTACGAACTGCTTCTGCTTCCGCTACACGTATAGCCACCTCAGATATTTCGACCAAAGAAACCTGATACTCGTTGGCCGCTAACCACAGAGCAGTGGCTCCCGTTCCTCCCGCGAGATCAACTGCCGTAGCCGGGGGTGATGGAAGAAATTCTGATGTGGTTACAAACGAATCAGGTTGTCCAACACTTCGATGTTCACCGTATATGGCATCCCATCTGTCTTGAGTTTCCTGGCTGCTCATTTACTTACTTCGCGACCACAATAATTATTCAGCATGGTTTAAGAATCCTGATCTCCAAAAACGCCAGCAAGCAATTGCAGAGACAATCGCCACCAGAGACAATACGGCGACTGAGGACCCAAAGTCCGCAGAGTTTTGGCGGGCAATACCAATAACCCAGGGCCCCGACACTCCCCCAAGTTCTCCAGCTGTAAAGAAAAGCCCGCCGGCAGCGCCCATTCGAGCATCAGGAACCGACCGACTCGACATCAACAACAACATCGCCATAGGAACACTGCACACTCTCACTGTCCCTATAACCGCTATCGCCAGGACGTGGAGCGTTTGCGATGAGGCTGACAAAGCCCAGACAGACACTCCCATCGCTACGAACATCATGATCAAAAATTGGGGGCGCTTATAAGCACTCACGCGTCCAGGAATGATCAGAGATCCGATAACACCAATCGTCACTCCACCTGCAGTTAGCCACGCAGCACCCCGAGTAGACCAAGGTCCTGCACGCAACATTTCGGGCATCCATCCGTTAAGCGCATGACCAACAAAGAAGATAGCGAAGGCTAGAACCAAGATTCTTCTCACCGTTGGATCACGCCAAAGTCCTTCACCCTGATCGCCAATCAGATCAGGGTCA
>MDTB01111894.1_pt1 | contig 17976 bp, 18 predicted proteins | sample 811161 | NCBI WGS metagenome assembly MDTB01 (sample SAMN05326650, study PRJNA326480) | marine metagenome | isolation source: seawater | place: Mediterranean Sea | collected 2009
GCTTTAATGCTTCAAGCTATGTGTGGTCATGATCCAAAAGATTCAACTTCATCAAAAAATAATGTTCCAAATTTTTATGATCAACTTGGCAAAAGTGTAAAAGGATTAAGGATTGGTATTCCTGAAGAATATAACAGCAAGGGGATTTCATCTGATATATTAGATGCAAAAGAAATGACAATAAATTTTTTAAAGGATAGTGGTGCAGAAATTAAGTCAGTGAAACTTCCTTTAACTAAATACTCTTTACCTGTTTACTACATAGTTGCTCCTGCAGAAGCCTCTAGTAATTTAGCTAGGTATGATGGTGTAAGATATGGAGCTAGAGTAGATGGTGGAAGTCTAGACGAAATGTATGAAAACACCAGACATTTAGGCTTTGGTGATGAAGTTAAAAGAAGAATTATGATTGGTACTTATGTTTTGTCTTCAGGGTATTATGATGCATATTATTTAAAAGCTCAAAAAGTAAGAAGATTAATTAAAAACGAATTTAATGAAATTTTTAAAGAAGTTGACTTCCTAGTTACGCCTACAACTCCAAATACGGCATTTAAACTTGGAAGTACTCAAGATTTGCTTAGTATGTACCTGAACGATGTTTTTACAGTTCCTGCTTCTCTAGCAGGAATTCCTGGAATTTCGATTCCAATTAAACTTGATAATAATAAGTTACCTGTTGGAATTCAAATCTTAGGTAGAGATTTTGATGAACAGGGTCTATTAAATGTTGCAAAAGTAATAGAAACCAGCGCTAATTTTAATTTTGTTCCTAATGGGGCTGCATCATGACAAAGTCTATTGAAAAAACTCCATATATAATTGGAAAAACTGGTGACTGGGAAATGGTAATTGGTTTAGAAATACATGCTCAAGTTTTAAGTAATTCAAAACTTTTTTCTGGAGCGTCGACTGAATTTGGTAAAGACCCAAATCAAAATGTTTCACTTATAGATGCAGCTATGCCAGGGATGTTACCTGTAATTAACAAAGTTTGTATTGAAAAGGCGATAAAATCAGGAATTGCATTGAATGCTAAAATTAATAAGTTTTCTGTTTTTGATAGAAAAAATTACTTTTATGCAGACTTGCCTCAAGGCTATCAAATTAGTCAATATAAAGATCCAATTGTAGGAGAGGGTAGTTTAAAAATCAATAATTCTAATGGTGAAGACAAAATCATAGGAATTGAAAGAATTCATTTAGAACAAGATGCTGGTAAATCATTACATGATCAACATCCTAGCAAATCATTTATTGATTTAAATAGAACAGGGGTCGCTTTGATGGAAATAGTTTCTAAACCAGACTTGAGATCTCCTGAAGAAGCTGCTGCGTATGTCAAAAAAATAAGAACTGTTTTAAGATATATTGAAACATGTGATGGAAATATGGAAGAGGGGTCTTTAAGAGCTGACTGTAATGTATCCGTCAGAAAACCAAATGCTGAGTTAGGAACAAGGTGTGAAATCAAAAATTTAAATTCTATCAAATTTATTTCTCAAGCCATACAATATGAAGCAGAACGTCAAGTTGAAATTTTAGAAAATGGAGGAACTATAGATCAAGAAACAAGATTGTTTGATACTTCAACTGGTGAAACTAGATCTATGAGAAGTAAAGAAGATGCGCACGACTACAGATATTTTCCTGACCCAGATCTTTTGCCGTTAGAATTAAAAGATGATCTTATAAACAAAATTCAAAATGATTTGCCTGAACTACCGGATCAATTAGTTGAAAGATTAATTACTGAATATGGCATAACAAAATACGATGCAAATGTAATCGTAGAAGAAAAAGAATATGTAAAATATTATGAAAATGCAGTTAAAAATAGGGATGGAAAATTAGTAGTAAATTGGATGACTTCAGAATTGTTTGGTTTGCTTAAAAAAAACAATTTCGAATTTAGTGCTAATCCGATATCACCTGAACATTTAAATCAACTTGTGGAATTAATTGAAGATAAAACTATATCTGGAAAAATAGCTAAAGATGTGTTTGGAATAATGTTTGATACATCGAAGTCACCTAAAGCTATAGTCAAGGAACAAGGGTTAGAACAAGTTACTGATGATAACGCTATTGAAGTCTTTGTAGACGAAGTAATTAATAACAATAAAGATAAAGTAGAAGAGTATTTAAGTGGAAAAGAAAAGCTATTTGGCTTCTTTGTGGGACAAGTAATGAAAATTTCACAAGGTAAAGCAAATCCTGGACTAGTTAACCAAATTCTAAAATCTAAATTAAAATAATTTTATGTTTACTTCCAATTAGAAAATATTATTGCAATAATGATTAGTCCAATCGCAACGAATATTCTGGCGCTAATTATTTCATTTAATATATAATGACCTAGTATAGTTGCTGTAATAGGATTAAAACCAAGAGTTATAGAAGCTTGGGTTGGTGAAATAATTTGTAATGCTTTACCCCATAAAAACATCATTAAAATACCTCCTGGAACAATTAACATAAAAAAGTAAAAATAATTCATTTCACTTAAAACCAAGATATTTGAAAATTTCTTACCTAGAAATAATGAAACTAAAATTGTTGATATGGAACCTGAAAAGATGGTTAAAATTAATACATTAATATTTCCGTACTTTTTTAAAAATTTTCCTGAAAAAACTGTAAAAATTGAAGCTGAAATTACTCCAATCGTCATTAAAACATCACCTTTTACAGGATTTGCTGCTGTAGGATCTACAAATTCACTTAAACAAAAATACACACCTGAAAAGGCAATAAATACAGATATTAATTTTGATAATGAAAAAGTTTCTATTTTAAAAATACATGCAATAATTATAGTAAAAATTGGCATTGTAGCATACAAAAGTCCAGCTCTTGATGATGTTGTTATTTCTAATCCAAGAGCCATGAAGATAGGAAAAATTGTAAACATAAATATTCCAATTATTACCATGTAAAAGACATCATTTTTATGAAATTTTACGTTTGTAAAATTAACACAAAAAAACATTAAAAATAATAATGCTGTTAATCCGTATCTAACAAAACTTATTATTAACGGGTCAAGCGAGCTTACAAGTGCTCTCGTGAATACAAAAGTTGATCCTCCCAGCATTGCTGATAGAGAAGAACAGATACAACCCAATATGAAATATAAATAAGAGTTTTTTTGATTACTTGGCACAAGATTGTTTTTAATTTAAAGTGTATTAGAGGGTAATAAATACATGAAAAAAAATAGATTTGGAAGAACTGAATATAAAATTTCTCAGCTTACATTTGGTGGAGGTTGGGTAGGTGGAATCCTAATTGATTCAAAAATAGAGGTCATGCATAAAGCTCTAAGTTTGGCAAGTAAAGAAGGCATTAATTGGATTGATACAGCTGAGTCATATAGTGAAGGCAAATCAGAAGAAAATATAGGTAAGCTTTTACCCTTTTTTGATAGAGAAAAATTTTATATTTCAACTAAAGGCAGACTTGATCCAACAAATAGTGAAAGTATTATTTCTCAATTAGACAGAAAAATTGATATGTCATTGAATAGATTGAAACGAGATTATGTTGAGTTATATCAACTACATAACAGAATACTAGATGTAGGCGATAAAGAAAACTTTTCTGCAAAAGACATTCTAAAAAAAAATGGGATAGCAGATTCACTTGAAAAACTTAAATCTGAGGGAAGAATAAGATCAATTGGAATTACAGCCCTAGGTGATATTGATGGAATTAATGAAGTTGTGTTAAGTGACTGTTTTGATACAGCACAAATTTATTATAACTTACTAAATCCAAGTGCTGCTTTTAGTAACCTGAGATCTTGGAATGATCAAAATTTTTATAATTTGATTAATAATTGTAAATCGAAGGATATGGGTATAATGAATATTAGGATTTATGCTGCAGGATTTTTAGCAACAAATGTTAGACATGGTAGGGAAGTACCTGTTACATTCGGAATTGATAGCGACGAAATTGATAGAAGAGTAAAAAAAATCGAATTATTAACAAAACATATTGAAGGAACTAAATCTCAAAAAGCACTAAGATATGGGTTATCAAATAACAACTTATCTACTATAGTTATAGGACTTGAAAAAATAGAACATTTAGAAGAAGCTTTGGAAGGTTATAATTTTGGTTCTCTCGAAGATGAAATTTTAGAAGAAATATATGCAATGCAAAAAAATAATTTTAATTGAGGTTTAAAGATGAAAGTTTTAGTAATTGGAGTTGGTGGGTTAGGCGCCTTTTTTGGTGCTCATCTTCAAAAAACAAACTGTGATGTAAATTTTCTTGTAAGAGAAAAAAATAAAAAGTTAATCACAGAAAATGGGATTAAAATCGTAAGTGACTTTGGTAACTTTAAAATTAATCCTGTCTTAGTTACAAAGAAAGAATTAAAGCAAAACTATGATGTAGTACTATTAACTTGTAAATCGTATCATCTAGATGAAGTGATATCTGATCTTAAACCCACTCAAAAAAATAGCATCATTATTCCATTATTAAATGGTCAGACACATATTAATAAGCTTGAAAAAGCTTTTAAGAAAGATAATGTGTTTGGTGGAGTTGCTCACGTAAGCTCAAATTCAACATCTCCAGGTGTAATACAACATGTAGGAAAAATAAAAAGATTAAGTTTTGGAAATCGTTTTGATAGTAATATAGAATTTGCTAAAGATTTTTATGAAATTTGTCGAAAGGCAGATTTTCAAACTATTTTGAGCGATAATATCAATCAAGACTTATGGGAGAAATGGATATTTATTGCAACAATTGCAGGTTCAACAACATTATTTCAAACAAGTATTAATAATATTAGTAAAAATCCTGAAGGAAAAAAGTTTATTCAAGATCTTTGGGAAGAATGTATAAATATTTCAAAAGAAAATGGTTTTGAGTTAACTGCAGAATCAAAAAATTTACATGATGATCTCTTGTTTAAATCAGATGTCCCTTTCAAGGCATCAATGCTAGTCGATATGGAAAAAAAATTAATGACTGAACATGAGCACATATTTCTAGAATTCATAAAGCTTGGAAAAAAGAAAAAACTAAATACTAAATTGCTTGAGGTATGTTATTTAAACATGAGTATTTATCAAGCTAGTTTGATTAGTTAAAAATAAATTAATTTTTATTAAAATTCTTTTTTGTTTCTGTACTCATTGTTGATCTGTATAACTCTATTATTTCAGTTCTACTCGTCTGGTTAGAAAAATTTATAGATATATCTTTTTGTTTTTCACTAGAAAATGAAGCAACTTTATATAATACAGAAAATAATGTTATTGGATCCATGATTTGTTCTTTGCAATCAGTGTGCCAATATAGGTAATAGTTAAGTACCTACCTTCAATGAACTTAATATTCCTCTTAAACATGCGATTACACTTAAGGCTGTAATTTTTCCTGTACCAGGATTTTCCTTTGATTGAATATTTTCGATTTCAATTTTAAAATTTGAGCTATCTGATTTTACAATCACTGAATGTGTGTTTTTAGTCAAGTTTGGATCAGCCCATATCTCGAGATGTGTTTTTTTTGCACCAATTCCTGCTAATCCAACTGCAGCAGCTACATTGACATTTGCAGGGAAAGCCTTTGCTCCCTCAAACGCATTATCTGAAAATATAAGTTTTGGTTGATTTAAATTATCTAATACTATTTTTTTTTCTAAAACAAATTTTGATTTAATTAGGGCATTAGGAGGTTTTCTTGTTATCATTTTAACAAGTTCAACCTCACCTTCAGATACAGCGCTAAGTCCGTCTAATCCGATAATTGCCCCTGAGGCTAAAAAAATTTGAGTAGAATTTTCTCTGGCTTTGTTAATTAATTCAATATTTTCTAAAATTCCAGCACCACTAACAGTGATTAATTTTGTTTTATATTTAAGGCATTTTAGGACTATATTCTTAAAAGCTTCTTTTGGTGCACAATCAATAATTAAGTCACATTCGGAACAAATTTCATCTAGTTCCAAATATTTTAAAGGTGAATTAAATGAGACTGATTTTTCAATTATTTTATCCTTTGTTCTTGAATGAACTCCAATAACATTAAAACTAGATGGTTCTTTGTCTAATTTATGAGCCACATCAAATCCAATTGCTCCAAATCCAATAATACCAATTTTCATTTTATCTTCCTATTGCATAACCCTGCATAAATCTTGGGTTTGCTGCTGCTTTCAGAATGTTACCATTAATTGATGCTGCAGTCATTCGTCCTAAAGACCAATCTGGTTCAATAGTAACATTATGTCCTCTATTTCTTAAATCTTCAATTGTATCTGGTGAAAATCTATTTTCCATAAATAAACTTCCTAGATCAGTTTCTCTAGGAAAAAATGAGTTTGGAAAATGAAATGTACTAAAACCAGGTGCATCAATAGCCTCTTGTAAATTTAAACCAAAATGAATATGACGTAGAAAAAAGTGTAAAGACCATTGATCTTGTTGATCTCCTCCTGGAGTACCAAAAACCATATATGGCTTTTCATTTTTATATGCAAATGAGGGAGACAATGTTGTTCTAGGTCGTTTCTTAGGTGCTAAAGAAGCTGGTGACATAGGGTCTAACCAAAACATTTGAGCTCTGTTTGATAGGCAAAAACCTAAATCCGGTATAATGGGAGAACTTTGAAGCCAACCACCACTCGGAGTAGCTGCTACCATATTGCCCCATTGATCAATGATGTCAAAATGTGTTGTATCGCCTTTTGTTTGTCCATTAGAATTTGATATTAGATTATCAAATTTAGCTACAGTTGGCTCTCCAATATCGTATTTAGAATTTGATTCCTCTGTCTCACCTTTTTTTCTTACAATTACTGGCCCACCAAAACCTTTTATTTCTCCAGGCCTAACTTCTAATGATGCTTTTTCATTAATTAGTTTTGCTCTTTCTATGTTATATTTACGACTTAACAACTGATCTATTGGAACATTTACAAAATTTGGATCACCGTAAAAAGCTTCTCTATCTGCAAAAGCAAGTTTAGTAGCTTCTGTAATAATGTGTACAAATTCAGGAGAGTTTTCACTAAATTTAGAAAGATCAAAATTATCTAAAATTGCAAGTTGTTGAAGAAAACAGGGACCTTGACCCCATACATCAGTTTTAAACACTTCGTAATTTTTATATTTAAAAGACCTAGCTTTTTCCTCATGAGCTTGCCAACCAGCTAAATCATTTCCATCTAGTATTCCGTTATGTTTTCTGTCAGATGTGTCAATGAAATAATTGTTTTTACAGAAATTATGAATATTTTCTGCAATAAAACCTGACTTCCAAATTTCTCTTGCTTTTTCAATTTGTTTTTCTCTATTAGAAGAAAAAGAAGAAGCTTGATCAACAATTTTTTTATATGTTCCACTCATTTTTTTATTAGAAAAAAAATCGCCAGTGTTAGGTAATTTATCCTTAGGTAAATATACCTCAGCAGAGGATTTCCAGTCTTCTAAAAAAAGATCTTTTACAGATTTTATGGTATTGATAATATTTGGAACAAGAGGATAACCTTTTTCTGATATAGATATTGCAGGTCCAAGGACTTCACTTAAATTCATTGAGCCATGGTTTAAGAGTAGTAACATCCAGGCATCAAAAGCTCAAGGAACTACTGCTGCTAAAAGACCACTTCCAGGGACAACCTTTAAGCCAAGTTTATTATAATATTTAATTGTTGCTTTTTCTGGTGAAACCCCTTGACCACAGATGACTTTTGGCAATTGATTTTTTTTAGAAAAAATTATTGGAACTTCACCACCGGGACCATTTAGATGTGGTTCAACTACCTGTAGTGTAAATCCAGTAGCTACTGCAGCATCAAAAGCGTTCCCACCTTTTTCTAAAATTGACATACCAACCGCTGAAGCTATCCAATGTGTACTTGTAACAACTCCAAAATTACCAGTTATTTCAGGTCGTGTTGTAAAATTAAGCAATTTCTATAGTCCTTAATTATTCGTGTTAACAAATTTTTCTAAAAAATTGACACAGCATAAAAACTTTATCAAGATATTAAAATAATTAAATGGAGAGATTAATGAATTTTATAAAAATGTTAAAATTAATAACAGCAACATCTGTATTAATTTTCACGTCAATTAGTTTTTCACATGCGGTTAGTATGCCATGTGGGACAGCTAAATTAATTGTACCTTGGGGTGCCGGCGGTGGAACCGACGTTATATTTAGACAGATGGTTGATAAAATAAATAAAAACGGTGCAAAGCCACAATTGCAGGTTGTGAATGTTGGAGGTCAAGGTGGAAATAAAGGTGCAAAGCAGGCATCTAAAGCAAAACCTGACGGTTGTACATTGTTTGCAATCCATCAAAGTGCAATAACAAGTTATTTTACTGGAAGAATAGATATAACATGGGATGCTTTTGAAACTATTTCTATGGTAACATCTACACCATCTATTATAGGTGCTAACGTTAATACGCCATATAACAATATAAAAGATTTGGTTGCTGCCGCTAAAAAAGCACCTGGTACAATTACAGCAGGTGGGACATTTGGATCAACTAGTCAATTTGTTTTTCTTTTATTGGAAGATGCTACAGGAGTAAAGTTTAAGCATGTATCTTATGATGGAACTAAACAAAGAATGACAGCTTTATTAGCAGATAATATAAAGCTTGGAGAAATTAATTTAGCTGCTGCCATAAAATTTATCAAAGCAGGAAAATTAAAAGCTCTTGGCGTTACTAACGATAAAAGATTAGATCAGATACCAGACATCCAAACAGCACAAGAGCAAGGTGCAAAAGTAATTTTTGCGGTTGAGAGAGGTGTTGTAGCTCCAAAGGGAACTTCTTCTGAAATCGTAAAACATTATGCTAAAATGTTTGAGGGCGCAGCTATGGATAAAGAATTTAAAGCTGCAATGCATAAAAAAGGTATCCTAATTAATTATAAGGGTCCAGAAGCTTATAAAAAGCATTTTCAAGCTACTTATAACTACTGGAAGCCAATAGCTAAACAGGTTGGCGTATATAAAAGAAAAGACTAAAAAATTTAAGAAGAGATGATAAAATCATCTCTTCTTTCATTTTTTAAAATTTATGAAATTAAACAAAGATAAAATTTTAGCTGTATTTCTTTTACTATTTTGTGGAGTGATGATAAACAGTAGTTTCCACATTGAGGATCCTGGGTACCAAGGTATGAAAGCCAGTTATTGGCCAAGGATTATTCTTTGGCTTTTATCAATAATGTCTCTAGTTATGTTAGTAAAATCTTTTTCTAGCGAAAATAAAATAGATGCTAAAAAATCGTTTTCTCTAGAGAATATAAATTTTTTACAATTTAAAAACGCCTTAATTTGTTTTGGGATGTTTGTTTTTTTCTTATCTTTTTTAGAATATCTAGGAATGCTCATTGGAGGGATTTTATTTGTTTTTGGTTTATTAACTTTTTTAGGGGGGAGAACTTTAAAAAATTCTTTAAATCATCTTTTTATCTCTATTATAACTATTGGTGTAATGTGGTCTATTTTTACATTTGGCCTGAAAGTTATTTTACCTGAAGGAGAGATATTAAAAATTTGGTAAAAAAATATGGTTGATGTAATTTTACAAGCTTTTGCAAGCATAGTTTTAGATCCAGTAACTTTAGGGTTGATGTTAGTTGGAACATTGGCAGGAATTTTAGCAGGAGCAATTCCAGGTTTTACAATTGCAATGGGAGTTATTCTAACCCTACCTTTTACATTTGGTATGACAGCCATTCAAGGACTGGCAACTATGTTAGGAGTTTTTGTAGGAGGTTTTTCAGGTGGATTAATGTCATGTATGTTAACAGGCATTCCAGGGACTCCATCTTCAGTTGCAACAACATTCGATGGATTTCCTTTGGTAAGGTCTGGTAGACCAGGGTTAGCTCTAGGGATAGGTCTTTGGTCATCTTTTTTTGGTGGTATGATTAGTGCAGTTATTTTAGTTGCATTAGCTCCTCAACTTGCTTTTTTAGGACTTGAATTTGGACCTTGGGATTACTTTTCATTAATTATATTTGCTCTTACGATTACAGTTAGTTTGTCGGGTGGTAATATTGTTAAAGGACTTATTGCTGGATTATTAGGTTTGTTTGCAGCTACTGTTGGCGAAGATGAAATAAATGGGGTTGCTCGCTTTACTTTTGGGTTTGATGAGTTTAAACAAGGCTTTGCTTTTTTACCTGTTTTAATTGGCTTATTTGCATTTTCACAATTATTAACAGACGTAGAAGACGATAAAAGAGCAAAAAGTCCTTTAATGGAAAAATCTGGAACTTTAGTTAGAGTTGAGCATAAACAAGCAATTACTATCATTCTTAAAAGATGGATAAATTTATTTAGATCAAGCTTCATAGGAATCTTTACAGGTATATTGCCAGCAGCTGGAGGTTCAATTTCAAATATACTAGCATACGATCAGGCAAAAAAAGCTTCTAAAAATAGATCAAATTTTGGCAAAGGTGAGTATGATGGAATAGTTGCACCCGAAGCAGCTAACAATGCAACAGCAGGTGGTGCATTGATAATGATGATGGCGCTTGGAATACCTGGAGATATAGTAACAGCTGTAATGCTTGGAGCTCTGATGATTCATAATATTATTCCTGGTCCAACATTTATTCAAGATGAACCTCTTTTAGCATATGGAGTATTCATTGCCTTTTTTGTAGCTCATTTTTTTATGGTAGGATTACAAGCATTTTCCCTTAGAATTTTTCTTTTGGTAACTAAAATTCCAATGTATGTTTTAGCTTCTGTTATTTTGGCTTACTGTGCCATCGGTGTTTTTGCGTTACATAATGTAGTTTTTGATATTTGGGTAATGTTCTTTTTTGGAATTATTGGTTATTTTATGAAAAAACTAGGCTTTCCTCTAGCCCCAATGATTTTAGGTGTAGTTTTAGGAAAATTGGCTGAATTAAACCTAGCCAGAGCTACTGCGATAAGTGATGATCTTCTTTTATTTATATCAAGACCTTGGTCATTGTTCTTCCTAATTATGGCTATAGTTTCAGTTATTTTCCCATTTTATCAGGACGCCAAAAAAGGTTCTCAGTTTGCAAAAATTTATGTTCCAGCATCAGTTTTTGCCTTAGCTTTACCATTAATGTTTATGAATAGTTCAACGAGACTTGTTATCGGCATTGTAATGGTAGGAATTAGTTTCTATTTCATTTATAAAAGTTTTTTTAATAAACGTTTAAATAATTAAATTATAAATAATCAGATACTATTTTTAAACTTTCATCCCAAAGTTTATCAGCATTGATTTTGCTCAATGAAAAATTTGAAGAAGGTGATATTTTATTTTTATAAAAGTATTCCCCAGTAACTTGTAAATTCCTTTCTAATAAGTAGAGTAATGTTTGAGTACCCTTATCTATATTTATTCCGCCAAATCTCATTGCTATTTTAATCCCTAGGCTTATAAAACAATTATTATTACTTCCAAATTGGGTTTCTACAAAGCCGGGATGTAAACAGTTTACAGAAATATTTTGTTTTTTTAATAACTGGCTTAACTTTTTAGTAAATAAGATATTGCATAGCTTTGATTTTTTGTAAGCTATCCATCCATTATAATTACTTTTCATTTGAAGATCTTTAAAATTCAATTCAACTCCCCAATGTGCACCACTTGCAACATTAATAATTTCACCCCCTTTTTTAATTAAATTTTGTTTAATAAGCAGGTTAGTTAAAAGGAAATAACCGAGATGGTTAAGAGCAAATGTTTTTTCAATATTTTCCTTTGAAAATTTTTTTTTAAAAAAAACAGCTCCAGCATTGTTAATTAAAACATCAAGTTTTGGTAGCTTGTTAATTAAAACAAACTCCTTTATTTCATTAAGGCTAGATAAATCACATTTCAAAAATGAAGCATTTTTAGAATTAATTTGAAGTTCTTTTAAAGCAAGATTTCCTTTTGAATTTTTACTACCAACAATTATTAAATTATTTTTTGGATCTCTAGACAAGCGTTTAGCAGCATTTAAACCAATACCGCTTGTTCCACCAGTTATTAAAATATTTTTCATTTGGCCAAATTTTTGAATTCTATAAATTTATCTTTTGGATTATTACTATTAAAAATTTCTGATATAATGGCAATTCCAGACACACCCAATGATCTTAGTCTATTAATATTTTTTAATTTTATTCCTCCAATTGCAACAACAGGAATTTTTACCGTTTTAATTATCCTTTCTATGACTTCTTCTCCCATTGCATTTGCTGCATCATTTTTGGTGGTAGTGGGATAAATTGGCCCAACACCAATATAATCTACAAAGTATGGTATTTTTTCTACTTGAGAAATGTCAGTAATAGACCATCCAATTTTTACTTTATTATTAATTTGATTTTTTGCTTGTTCCGGTTTCATATCGTCTTGTCCAATATGTAAAATATCAATTTCATTTGGAAGCATACTTACAACTTTAACATTATCATTAACACAAAATTTACAATTTGTGTTTTTTAAGATAAACCCAAGATCTTGAGCAAGACTCAAAAATTCCTTATCTTTTAAGTTTTTACACCTTAATTGAAAAACATCTAATCCTAAAGATGCAAAGGTATATACAAATCTAATTAAACCTTCTCTTTTTGTTTCTTTTGGTAAGAGAGTTTTATCTTGAATATTTTCAGGACCAGCAATTAAATAAGTATTTAGCTTAAATGAGTTCAATTTTGATATTCTTTTCAACTTCTGCAGGAGTTAAATTATAAATTGTATCAATTAATTCTGACCTCAATGATGCAGGTCCCTTCGAAGAAATTAGTGCTTTTTCAGATGCTACAGAATAAATACCCATAATATTAGCTGTAGAAATTAAATTATTTTGTTCACTAGTTAGCCCTGCTCCAATTAAACAAGTTAGAGCACAGCCAGTAGCTGTGATTTTTGTCATCATCTCATTACCACCATAAACTGCATAAATTTTTGAACCATCGGTTACGTAATCAACTTCTCCAGTAATAGCTACAATAATTTTTTCAGATTTAGCAATTGAAGTTGCAGCATCTAAAGCATCATTAGAAGTTGAGGTGCTATCAACTCCTTTTCCACTAGATTTAATGCCTGAAATTGAGATTATTTCTGAAGCATTTCCTCTCAATACTGTTGGTTTAAGTGATAACAATTGTTTGGCATTTTCATTCCTAAATTTACTTGCACCAGCTCCAACTGGATCTAATACCCATGGTATATTATTCAAATTTGCTTGTTTGGCTATTTTAATAGCACAATTTTTCCAATGGTTATCAAAAGTACCTATATTAATTGTCAAAGCACCATTAATAGCTTTACAAATATTTGAAAAATCTTCTGCTTCTTCTAATGCGTGCGCCATTGCAGGTGATGCACCAAGAGCTAACAGCATATTAGCCGCTATATCCATGGAAACAAAATTACTAATATTCCAAACTAATGGTGTTTTAGTTTTAATTTCTTCCAGTAATTTACCTGGATTAGTATCTTTTAAATAATTCATATTCTCCCTCCGCCAGTATTATCTAGATCAGGTTATAAGGGTATCTCTCAGCTTACAATTTAAGCACCCCTGTATTAATAGTTATAATTATAAATAATTATAGCTTTTAAATCTACATTATTTTACTTTCTCTATAATCAGTGCTTTTATATCAACGTGGCAAATAAAAATATTTTAAATAAGACTTAAATTAATCTTAAAAATATAATTTACAGTTTATTTCTTGTTTTTTTTTGTTATTTATTCTCTTATATATATGAGGAAATTTTATGATAATTAATCATGGAGTAAGAGGATCTATACCTACTTCTGGACCTTTAACGATTAAATATGGTGGTTCAACACCTTGTGTTGAAATTCTTACAGAAAATGTTCAGATTATATTTGACTGTGGAAGTGGATTTTCAAAAGTTAAAATCAATGATGCAAAACCAACGATAATTTTATTATCTCATTTTCATCATGATCATCTTCAAGGCCTTCCATTTAATCCAACTTTATATTCCTCAAAAGAACCAATTTTAGTTGCCTGTGCTCATAAAACAGAACGTGAAACAAGGGAAATTATAAAGAAATGTTTTTCTCCGCCTTTTTTTCCATTTGATTTACTAAACTTAACTAATAACGTTAAAACTATAGATTTTAAAGATATTGTATCTGAATTCAAATCTTATAATTTTTCTGCCTTCAGTTTAATACATCCGGGTGAATCTTCTGGATATAGTTTAAATGATCAAGATAAAAAATTTTGTTATCTTTTAGATAATGAATTTAATGAAATTCAAAAAAATAATTTAATCAAATTTTGTGAGAATTCAGACTGTATAATATGGGATGGAATGTTTACAGAAAATGAATTGAAAACAAAAAAAGGTTGGGGACATTCCTCTATTGAACAAGGTCTAAAGTTTGCAGAAGATTTAGACTTAAAAAAATTAATAATTTCACATCACTCACCAGATAGGACAGATGATCAAATTAAAAAATTAAGTAGTAAATATGCAGACTCTAATTTAATTTTTGCTCAAGAAAATAAGGAGATTAGTTTTAATGGAAAAACTTGATTTTAATGAGAACCAAAGCGTATTTAGAGTTGGAGAAAGTTCTGATAAAATGTTTTTATTAGTTAAAGGAAAGGTTGGAATTTTCTTGCCAAAAAATGAGACAAAAGACGCAGATTTTTTTGTAGAGGAAAATGAACTCTTTGGTGAGATGGGAATTATAGATAATGAACTTCGATCAGCTTCAGCAAGGTGTGTTACTGAAAGTACCATCATTGCTATTTCAAAAAAAGAGTTCGACGAACAAGTTAATTCATCAAATATTTTTGTTAAAGCTTGTTTGGCGGCGTTATCTCATAGATTAAGACAAGCTAATAAAAAAATTTAAATTAATAAAATAAACGAGGTATATTTAATTTTTGTGATAAAAATATTATTATTTACCAATTTTTTTCAAAATCTTTTGAATAACAAAATCGTTTTACTGGTGTAGCTTCACCTCTTGGAACTTGAGCAACAGGGTTAAGTTTAAAATTATCAAAACCTCTAGCTAATTGTGTTTCAAAAAAAGGCCATTCATTTAAATCTCCTTTTACATTAGTAGGAGAAAATCTCATTGTTATTCCGCATCTTCTTCTATTTGAATTATTTGGATCCGAGCCATGTAGTAATGCATCATTATGTAAAGAAATTTCCCCTGCTTTTAAATCCATATAAACAATTTGGTCTTTATCAATTTGATCTTCAGAAACTTCCTGGTCTAAGACTAAATGTGATGCATTATTTGTATGGTGTTTAAATCCATTTGATCCTTTTTTATGACTACCTGAAACAACTTTCATAGCACCATTTTCCTTATCTGTATCATATACGGCTAACCAAACGGTTACTGCATTTGCAGGTTTTAATGGCCAATATTGAGCATCTTGATGCCAAGGAACCACAGAACCACTATGTGGTTCTTTGTGAAAGAATTGACCACCCCATTGAACAAAATTAGATCCTAATATGTCTTCAACATAGTCTAATATTTCAGGTGTTCTACATAAATCATAAAACTTTTTACTAGCTTTATGCCACATATTTGTTTTATTAATATCAACTTCGGGTGGCAGTCTAGAACTTAATTCTTCAAATAATGTTTGTAATTCTAAGGATCCATTTTTTGAAAAAACAGGCAAATTTTTTACATAACCTTGTTCTGAATATTGTTGCTTTTCTTTATTTGATAATCTTCTAACTTCATCACTAATTTGATACATACAGCCTCCAATTAATCATTTATTATAAATCATATATGTTTTTTTAAAATAAGAATCATGAAAACACTCTTTTGCTCCTATTAGCCCATTACTTTCATTTTTACTTAAATAAATAGGGATATCATTCAAATAATCAAAGTATTGATCGATTTTTAGAAACTCATCAATAAAGATATTTTGATTTAAAAAATTTTGTAATTTTATTGATATTCCACCACATATTACAACACCAGCTCTAAATCCATTTAAAAAAATACCATTAAGAATGGATGTTGCAAATATTTTGTACATTTGGGTTATTGCAGAAATAGCATTTGGATCCTTTTCATTTGCTAATTCTGCAATTTCTCTGGCTTTAATATTTAATTTCTGGCTTCTATTTTTATTTTGATAAAAGTCAAACAAATTTTTAATTCCCCTGCCACTTACTAAATCTTCAAAACTAACGTATTTATGAGATTTAAGAAAATGAGTTAAAATTTCTATTTGTTCAGAATTATTAGGAGAAAAACATGCATTTCCGCCTTCTCCAGGAATAGGTATTACATGATTACCAATTTTTTTTAACGTACAAACTCCTAAACCTGTCCCCGGACCAGTAACTAAAAGTGTCGATATTTTTCTTGAAGTACCATTTTTTATTTTTTTAAGATTTAATTTATTAAATAAAATTTCAGATTTCTCTTTATTTTGTTCTAAAAGTAGATCCTTAAAAGTAAAACTTTGTGAGACAAAATCATTTATTACTAAAAGAGATTTTAGTTTAAAACACTTTAAAAGTTCAATTTTATTAAATTTGATATGATTATTACTTAATACGACATCATTATCTTCACATGGTCCTGCTACACCAATTGACATATTTTCGCTAATAATATTATGTTTTTTCTTATATGCTGTAATAATATCTTCTAAAGATTTAAAATTTGTGCATAAAAAGTTTTCAATTAGACAAATTTCAGAATTAATATTTTTTTGAAATGCTAATCTAGCATTTGTTCCTCCAACATCTGCAACAATTAAATTCATAAAAACCTTTCAAAAATTTGGTTTATGTTTAAATTATTTTAATATTACTTTGGAGATATACAATGATTAAATTTTATTACAATACTGGCCCAAACCCTATGAAGGTTGCTCTATTTTTAGAAGAAACTAAGTTAGCATATGAAGCTATACCAGTAGATACACGAAAAGGTGAACAACATACAGATAATTACAAAAAAATAAATCCTAACGCAAAAGCTCCAACCATTGAAGATGAAGGAAATATAGTTTTTGATAGTAACGCAATATTGCTTTATTTAGGAGAGAAAACAGGCCAATTTATGCCTGATAATAGTTTAAAATCTAAAAGTGAATTATATTCGTGGTTAATGTTTGTAGCAACTGGTATCGGTCCTTATTCCGGTCAATCCGTTCATTTTCAACATATGGCACCAGAGAAGTTGGAATATGCAATAAATAGATACACTTTTGAAGCTGAAAGGCATTATGACATTCTAGATAAAAGGCTTTCAAACTATGAATTTATGATAGGGAATACCTATACTATAGTTGATATGGCAGTCTGGGGTTGGACAAGGATGATTGAAAAAGTAATTGCAGTTGGAGAATTAGAAAAGAGAAAAAATCTTAAAAGATTAATGGAATATATTAAGACGAGGCCAGCTAGTCATGAAGCTGAAAAAATATCTGAAAGAAATAATCATCAATTTAAAATAGAAATAGATGATGAAGCTAGCAAACATATGTTTCCACAAAATCTAAGACTTAAATAACTGATTTTTAGTTAAATCTTTATCTTTAATTTGGTATGAATATTGTATACCCTAATATTTACAAATATTATTTGAGTAAAGTATGCATGACTGGGATTCTAGAATAAATGAACTGAAACAGAATATTGAAGCAGCAAGAAAGCGCTTTGTTATTCCATTTATTGATTCTAAACAATTAGAAGATCAGCTAAAATCGGAGTCAAAACCTGAGTCAATAAATGATGAAAAAAACAATGTTATAGAAAATGATGATAAATCAGAAACACTTACCTCAAAAAAGGATGAACTTAAAAGTGAATCAAAAAAGGAATTGAAAGAAAAGTCACAATCTGTTCAACCTTCAAAGGAGGAAAAAGAAGAAGTAGAAGCTGTTCAAGCTGAAGAAGAAGTAAAAGAAGAAGTAGAAGCTGTTCAAGCTGAAGAAGAAGTAAA
>MDTB01170163.1_pt1 | contig 17974 bp, 20 predicted proteins | sample 811161 | NCBI WGS metagenome assembly MDTB01 (sample SAMN05326650, study PRJNA326480) | marine metagenome | isolation source: seawater | place: Mediterranean Sea | collected 2009
ACCTATATTAGTTTTTATTGTTTCTAAAGGATTGTACTCGGAAGTATCTACTTGTTTCAATGCTGCCGCATGTATTACGATATTAACTTTATAAAGGGCTTGATTAACTCTATCTTTGTCTCTTACATCTCCAATAAAAAAGCGTAAAATTTTTAAATCCTTATCAGAAAAATTTTTTTTTAGCTCATATTGTTTGAGTTCATCTCTACTAAAAATAATAATTTTTTTAGGCTTATAATTCTTTAGAGCTTGTTTAATAAACTCTTTACCAAACGAACCTGTTCCACCTGATATTAAAATTGTTTTATTATTAAGCATTTTGTTCAAAAATTGAACACTATCAAAAAATTTCATTAATTCAATACTTTAATAATATTAAAATATGCTCTTTATATAGATTTGTTAAAATAATAGGGATTTACAAGTAAATTTTTAGGTATTTTTTTTATTGTTCCACTCAGGTTTAAGTGACCTAATTTAGAGAATCTTTTTAGAGAATTATCATTAAATTCGTTATTCTTTGAATATCTAATCTCATAGTTTTTATTTTGCTTTTGCGATCTTAATCTAAATAATTTTTTTGATTTTATAAGACCTAATAGACAGTCATGAGCTGATTTAACTGAGCTCATTGTATAATTAAAAATATTTTTTTCTTTATAATTTGGAAGACAATGTGATATTATATTCCCACTATCTAATCCATTAGAAAGGTAATGAATAGTTGAACCAACATACTCGGGATTTTTATCCTTTAATGCCCAAAAGTTACAAGACGATCCTCTGTAAAACGGAGAGAGGCCCATATGAATATTTATTGCTCTTTTTTTTATTAAAAAATTAATTAACCATTTATTAGTAATAAAGCTAGAACCAAAGATAATATAAACATTAGATTTTAAAGCAAAGCTCAAATCACTTTTATTTAAATAATTTAAATCTCCTTGTTTTATAATTTTTGTTTTAAGAAAGTTTCTAGTGTGTGTGTTATTTGAAAAATACTTTTTTTCAGCTTTTTCAACATTTAAAAAATAATTTTTCATTAATTTTGACTTTGTAAAAAAATCTTGTCTGATACCTGGAAAAACTGTCTTTGCTTCAATTACTACATTACACTCGTTACTAATTTTAGAAATATTATTAATTAAATTAAAATGTCTTAGACTGTTGCTTGTAAATATAGTTGTTCTCATTTTATTTTTTTTATCATATTTACATGATCAATTCTTCCGATCTTTAAATTTGAAATCTTATTATTTTCTTTAGATAAAAAAGCAACTCTTATTCCTAAATGTTTCATAATTTTAAGAGTTTGAGAATTATATCGACCGAAAGGATATGAGGCTGATAAAGGTTTTTTACCAAAGTATTTTTTAATAAAATAAAAATTTTTTTTATAATCTGATAATTGCTGTTTTTGAGACATCTTTTTAATATTTGTATTATGATTGTGTGAATGAAGCCCTATCAAGTTTTTATTTTTTATCAAAGTAGATAAGTGTTTTACACTCATAAAAAGTTTTTTGTGATTTTTTTTTACGTTGTATTTTTTAAAAAACATCATTTCAGTCATTACTTTCTCGTATTCTTTTTTTTCTAATATTATGTCTCTTGCAAATCTGTATCTTCTATCTGAAGAAGAATAAAAGGAATATTCTTTTAAATAATTACCGTTATAATTTTTTTTGTACCTTAAGAATTTTTTTTCAAATAATTTCTCAAAAGTTAAAAAAAACAAATTATGAAAATCTTTTATTTTCTTAAATTTTTTATTACTAAAATCTCTAAAAACTTCCATAGGATTTGATTTTTTATCAAAAATACTTGAATATATAAAAAAAAAAGCAGAAATTTTTTCTTTTTTTAAAACAGGATAAGCAACATCATATTGACATTTTAAATTATCATCAAAAGTCAAACAAACATCCTTAGCGCAGAGACTATTATTTTTTGATTTGTTTAAAAATTGGTCAGCGTTAAGTAGATTATAATTTTTTTTTAAATGTTTGATTATTTTATAAAGCTCTTTTTTACTAAGTGACCCTATGGTTTCTGGGTGCTTTTTCCCATGAAAATGATGAAACATCACTGCATTAAACATTCAAAAATCTCTCAATTTAATTTTTAAAAGAGTTTGTGGCTGAATTATACTTAGACCATTTATCATTAATCGTCTTTTTTCTGATTTAATAGTCCAGCTTCTAACAGGGTCTTTTTGTGGCTTTAAATCAAAAGGCATTTCAAAATTTTTAAATTTAAATTCTCTGACAAGATTTTTTTCTCTTAAGAACTTCGCGACAGATTTTTGAGAAAATATGTTCCATCCAGTTTCAAGAATTCTAGAGTTATAATTTTTTGACAATTTATACTTTATCAAAACATCTACAGGATAGGGATTAAACATATCACAGATAAAAATTTCCCCTTTTGGCTTCGTCCAGTTAATTAAATTCAAAAAACATTTTTCAAAGTTTTCAAAAATTGGGTGAACTCCTATTAAAAAGACTTTATCAAATTTTTTTTTTTTGAATAATTTCTTATTTAATACTGAACCTTTTATAAATTTCACATTTTTTACTAGCTTTCTTGCTTTTAATAGTAAATCTCTCCTCACATCTACACCGGTAAAATTTTTTTTTAAATATTTATTTCTTAAGAAATATAGAAATTCTCCTGCAGCACAACCAAAATCGCAAACTTCTTCTACATGGTTTTTTGATTTTTTTTCGAAAGCTTCTTTTTCAATAAATTTAAACATTTCTTTTGTGTCTTTATATCTGTTTTCTTTAAGATAAATATGATCATGAAGTCTTTTAAATTTCATTTTTTCCTGTTTAAAAATTGTAACTTAACTTAATTTTTTTCATATTTTTTTGCTCTATTGAAATCCTGCAAATAGTCTATATCTATTTGATATTTTTCGCTAGTTATAGGAACCCCTAAAGAAAAATTATTAACAAAATTTCGCTTTTTTTTAAATTGATCTAATCTAAATAAATATAATGACCCATTAATCGCAAAATTATTATCATTGTTTTTTCCTAGAACTTCACCTTTAAATAGTAAATTTTTATCCATATTAATTTTTTTTTTTATACTATTTACTGAAATAAAATTTTTTTTTTTATAAGTCCAAAATTTCCGAATAGTTTTTTTAAAAAATATCAAATTTCTAAATGGTGTTGTTGGCTGTAATAACAAAATTGAATTAATGCTATCGATATTTTTTTCATACCAATTAGTTGCATGCAATACAACGTCTATAGTTTTTGATTTATCTAAAGATAAATATTTAGGTCTTTTCCAAGATGCTAATATACCTAAATTTTTTCCTATTTTTAAAATTTTGTTAGAGTCAGTAGAAAGAATAATACAATTGTTTTTGACTAATTTTTTGGCGAAAATTATAGATCTTTCTACAAGATTTTTATTACCCAAAATTAGTGTATTCTTATTTTTTAATCTCTTGGATCCCTTCCTTGCTGGTATAACAACTACTAATTTCTTCACAATTTAAATTTTCTTTTTGAAACAATTAAATCCTTTGGTTTAGCAAAATCTTGCCAATTTTCAAAAAGAGGAAATAAAATAGATTTTTTATTATTCGAAATTATTTTATTAAATAAATCTGTCATTGGGAGAAAAGATTTTTTTTTTATTAATTTAATTAAGTTTTTATTTAAAATGTAAATTCCAGCATTAATATAAGTTTTTCTTATTGGTTTTTCTTCAATTTTAGTTATTTTTAAACCTTGGGACTCAACTACGCCAAAAGAGTTTTTACTTTTAATTTCTCTTACGGCCATTGTAGCATCAGCTTTATTTTTTTTATGATATTTTATTAACTCTGAATAATTTATATTGGATATAACATCACCATTAGTAACTAAAATACATGAAGGTTTTGTATTTCTTAGTGAATAAAGAGAGCCTGCTGTGCCAAGGGGTTTTTTCTCTTTTATATATCTTATTTTAACTCCAAATTTCTTTCCATCACCAAAATGTTTTATTATTTTATGTTCGAGATAATGAGTTGTGATAATTAAATCAGTAAATCCGTTTTTTTTAAGGTTATTAATTATATGTTCCAAAATAGGCTTATTATGAAGGAGTATCATTGGTTTAGGAGTAAATAAAGTTTTGTCTCTCATTCTTTTTCCAAATCCCCCTGCCATGATAACAGCCAAGTAATTTTTTTTTTTTAAAGTATATTCTTTGTTCCACACATGTAATCCTAAAACTTTTTTATCTTTTGAAATTATCGGAATTTGCAATATCGACTTTGATTTCATTAAATCTCTTGCCTCTTTATAACTTGTCTCTGGACCGACAGTTATTGAATTTTTTTTTAGGATTTTTTTTAAATTCTCTTTTATGGAATATCCTTTTAATAATCCTCTTCTAATATCGCCATCAGTTATTGTTCCAATTAATTTTTTTTTTCTCGTTATTAAAGCGATTTGTAAATTTGTTTTATTAAGATTTTTTATTACATCCTTTATTAAGTTTTCTTCTGAAAGAATAGATGCTTTCCAATTAAAACTACTTTTAATCATATTTTATATCAAAAAATTTTTTTTGTTTGGAAAAACTCAAATTTAATTTCTTAATGATAGAGATTGTATGTTTCATCGAGTTAAGTTTGTAGTATGGATTATGAAAATTTTGTTTTTTCATATTTAAAATATGGTTAATTTTTTTGTTTATATCTTTTGTTTTAAACTTAACGTCAAAAACATTTTTAGCCCTAACTCTACCAGTTTGCCTTTTTCCTAGATTGATAGTAAATGTTCCTGTTGAAGGAGTTTCGATAATACCGCTAGAAGAATTTCCAATGACAATATTTGCTTCTTTTAAAAAAGATAAGTACATTTTTCGACCTAAAGATTTAAAAAAATAACAGTCCTTTTTAGTTTTACAAAATTCTTTTATTTGTTTTATGATTGTATCTGTCCCTAAATCATCATTGGGGTTTGTAAAAATTATTGTTGTTCCTTTTATTTTTTTTAGAGATTTAAAACACTCAGAAACTTTTTTATCAAATTGAATTAAATTATTTGTTTCTGGGTGGAGTGTGCATAATATTAATTTCTTTTTTATATTAATATTTAATTTTTTTTCTAATTCTGTTTTTTTAATAAAATTAAATTTTCTAAAATTATCTAAACTTAAAGACCCGATGTGAAAAACATTTCTTTTTTCTTCACCTAATTGTATAATTCTTTGTTTATATTTTCTAGTTGATACAAAGTGAAAATTAGATAGTTTTGTAATAGAATGTCTTAAGCTATCATCTAAAGAATTCTCTGTAACCTCTCCTCCATAAAAATGGCCAATAGGTATTCCTAAAATAAAAGCACAATATGCTACACAAAAAATTTCATATCTATCACCTAATAATATTATTAAATTTGGTGAAAGTTTTTTTAATTCTTTAGAAAATTTTAATAATATCTTACTTGAATTTTTAAGAAGACTTATTTTGTCGTTTTTTCCATTTAAAATTTTAATTTTTTTATATATTTTAATTTTTTCATTTTTTATTTCTTTAAAAGTAGATCCATATTTTTTTTTAAGATGTGATCCGGTTACAATTAATTTAAAGTCTAATGATTTATCTTTCTGAAGAGTTTCAATAAATTTAGACATAATGCCAAAATCTGCCCTTGTGCTTGAAATGAAACAAATTTTTTTTCTACTAAATTTTCTCATCTTTTTTATAATTCTTTTTAGCCCTTTTATTTATGATTTTTTTAATATCCATTGGTGATATACCTTTGTAGCCTGTTCTTTTACAGGTAATATTTTTTAAATTTAAGATTGCTCCTTTTATTATTTTTTTTTTTGCAACTAAATACTGTCTGCACTTAATAATATTTTTTTTTTCGCTGTGTGAGATCATTTTTTTTTCTTTACCCAAAAGATTTTCGGTATTTCTTATTGAATTGACCATTTCTGCAAACTGAGTTGGATTTAAACTTGATTTATGATCTGGCCCTTTAAGATTTTTGTCCAAAGTTAAATGTTTTTCTATAATATTTGCGCCAAGCGCGGTAGCTGAAATTGGAACCTCTCGACTATTAGAGTGATCTGAATATCCAACCTCAATTTTAAAATGTTTTTTTAAATCTTTAATGGCTAATAAATTTACATCTTTTATAGGTGAAGGATATTCAGTATTGCAGTGTAAAATTGATATATTTTTTTTTCTTGTACCACTTTTGACTAGTAAATCTATAGCATTAGAAATTTCTTTTTTCGTGCTCATTCCGGTAGAAAGTATAATTTTTTTATTGAGTTTTCCTAAAAAACTTAACAGAAAATAATTTGTTATTTCACCCGAAGGTATTTTCAACCTTTTTAATTTTAGTTTTTTTAAAAGGCTCAATTTAATTTCATTAAAAAAAGAGGCACAAAATTCAATTCTTTGTTTTCTAGAATACTGACTTAATTTGATAAAATTATCTTCCGAAAGTTCATAATTTTTTAACATTTCATTTTGAGATTTAAATTTTAGTTTTTTCTGATAATTAGCTATAGGTGCGTTTTTTGTTGTAAGTTCTGATGAATTAAAAATTTGAAACTTTACAATATCCGCGCCGGCACTTTTGGCAGCATCAATTAGTTTTTTTGCTTTTTTAAAACCACCATCATGATTTACACCTACTTCAGCAATAATTAGAGTTTTTTTCATTTTTTAATTTTTAACTACTGACCCCATTTTAATAAAAGAGTTTTTTTTAATATAAACTGATTGCTTAATGACTGAATTGCTTCCAATAAAACAATTTTCATCAATCGTTACACCACTATTAATAGTTGCTGATGTGGAGATATGAGAATGATCACCAATTATTGATCCATGTTCGATTAAGGAATTACTATTTATGATGCAGTTTTTTCCTATTTTCACTTTTGCTCCAATAATCGCACCATGCATAACAACACTCCCTTCCCCTATTATTGAATGTTTTGAAATAATTGCGTGTTTTGACCAAATTTTCGGTAACGAATATTTCATTTTTTTTAGTAATTCAAAAATTTTAATGCGAGGATTTTTTTTAGTAATTTGACCAACCCCTATTACAGCGTAAGGATATTTCTTAACTAAGTGCTTTAATTTGCTATCATCATATTTGACAGTGTATTTATTAAGTAATTTTTTTCTTAATTCTTTTTTTTTTCCTAAAACCTCTTTAAGAATAAATTTATTCTGTTCATTTAGTAAATCTATACACGACTCTGCGTGCCCTCCTGCTCCAATTAAAATAATTTGCTTCTTTTTTTTAACCATAAATTGAGCTGCTTGGAATGTTTATTATATTTTTTTCAAGTTTTTCTGATATTGATAAGTTCATTTGAGGATAATTAGAGAATTGTTTTAGTTTATGCAAAAGTTTCCAACATGGTCTTGCTTGAACATCATATTGATTTAATTTTTTTATAATGTTGTTACGCACTTTCATTGAATTATTTTTTAATATTATCGTATTAAGCCAAAAGTTACTTTTACAGTTTTTTGGCTGATCCAATAAAATAAATTCAGAATATTTTTTAAATTCCTTTTTATAATTCAAAAATAATTTTTTTTTCTTTTTAATCATTAAATTCAATTTTTTTAATTGTGATAATCCAATTGCAGCGTTAATACTTGGCATTCTATAGTTGTAGCCGATATCATCGTATTCAAGCTTCCATTTATGTGGTATTTTTGAAACTAACGAAAGTTTTAAAACTTTCTTTGCCAAATTTTTATCATCGGTAAGTAATGCTCCACCTGCTCCAGTTGTAATAGTTTTGTTACCATTAAAGCTTAAGATTCCGCATTTGCCAAAAGTTCCAAGATGTTTACTTTGATAAAATGCTCCTATTGCTTCAGCTGCATCTTCAATAAGTTTTATCTTATAAAGATTACAAATTCTTTTTATTTCTTTTATATTTCCGCTGTGACCAAAAACATGTACAACAATCAAAGCAATTATTGGTCTTTTGGTTTTTATATTGATGCATTTCCCATTTTTTAATTTAACAATTCTTTTCAAATAAGTTTTTAGTTTTAACGGATCTACAGAAAGATCGATTTTATTAGACTCAATAAAATGCGGGATAGCACTGCAATATTTTATCACATTACCTCCAGCTACAAAGTTTAATGATGGAATTAAAACTTCTGAATTTTTTTCTACGTTTAAAGCTTTTAAAGCTAAATGTAATGCACTTGTCCCGCTATTAGTAGCAACTACGTATTTTGCACCAGTCAATTTAGATAATTTCTTTTCAAATTTTTTTACTTGAGGTCCGACTGTAGATACATAATTACTTTTAATACAATTTTTTAATTCAATTATCTCACTTTGATTAAGAAAAGGTTCATGAAGCCTTGGTTTCCTTGAATTTGTTACTAATTTGATAGATCGTGCTAATTTTTTTATAAAATTTTTTCTCATACAATCAAATATTATAAATTTCTGATTTATAATCCTTTTGATTTTCTTTTTTTGAAAACCATTCAATAGTTTTGGATAAACCTTTTATTAAGCCTTTTTCATTAAAATATTTTGGTCGCCAATTTAAAATTTTTTTTGCTTTTTTATTATTAGCTCTTAATTTTTCCACTTCGCTTCTTTTAGGTCTCACTCTATTCTTATCGGTTAAAATTTCTACTTTTACTGACATTTCTTTTGCTATTAGATTGACTAGTTTTTTAATTGATACATCGTAACCAGTTCCTAAGTTTATTACCTCACCGAAAGTATCTTTTCTCAACATAGCGATAAAACCGTCTACCGTATCATCAATAAAACTTAAGTCTCTTGTACAATACAGATTGCCTAATTTTAATTTTTTTTTGCCAGATAGTATTTGTAGTATTATTGTTGGTATTATCGCTCTAGCGGATTGTCGTGGTCCAAAAGTATTAAAAGGACGAATTATTGAGACTGGTGTAGAAAAAGATTGATAAAAAGATAATGCTAACTGGTCTGCTGAAATTTTTGAAGCAGCATAAGGAGACTGAGCATTTACTCTATGGGCCTCATTGATTGGTAAGTATTCTGGGGTTCCATAAACTTCACTGGTTGAAGTGTGAATAATTTTTTTTATTTTAAGATCTTTTGATGCTTGCAAAATATTTAGTGTTCCATCAACATTAACATCAAAATATGACTTAGGAGAATAATAAGAATACGGTATACCGATTAAGGCTGCAAGATTAATTACACTATCACAGTTTTTTAAACAATTTTTGATTATATTATAATCTCTAATATCACCTGTAATGATTTCAATTTTTTTTTTAATTTTTGAGTTAATTTTATCTAGCCAGCCAAAGCTATTAAAAGAATTATAATAAACTAATGCTTTTACTTTGTAATTTTTTTTAACTAAAGTCTCTACTAAATGTGATCCTATAAATCCATCAGCACCAGTTACAAATACTTTTCTCATTTTAATTATCTTTTAATTTCTTTTTGAATTTCTTCATATTCTTTACTAATTCTATTTAAGTAATTAATTGCTAGATTTGTCTTTTTTGTAAAACCCTTGGGAGTCAGATAATAGAAATAATTCATTTTATTAGGGTTTTTTTGAAAATTTTTTACTTTTATATAACCCTTATTTTTTAAAGACTTTAAGATGTAGTTAAACTTCCCTAGACTAAATCCTAATGTTTTTGCTAAACTTCTTTGATTTTGCTCAGGATTCTTTTGAATTTTAATCAAAACGTCTAAATAATCTTTATTGTCTTTCATACTTTAAATATTTTATGTTCAATAGTTGAACAATACTCAATATTTCTATATAATTCAATATATTTTAATATTTTTTTCAAAAAATAAGTAAAGATATGCAAAATGTTTTGTTTTTCGGGGCAATAGGATTCTATAAAAGAGACTATTTTAGATTTGGTTTAGAAAAGTTAAGTAAAAAATATAATATTTATTTTATAGATTTGACAAATCTATTTAATAAGAAGTTCTTCATTAAAGAGCACAGTAGATTTTATAAGACCAAAAAACTTTTAAAAGTTAATTCTTTCAAAGAATTTAAAAAAATATTAATAAAAAAAAAATTTGTATGTGCCTTTGATTTATCAAGCCAAAATAACAACTTGAATATGTTTAGAAAGGCAATAAATGAAAATAATATTAAACTTGTAAATTATCAAACTACTTTAGTTCCAGAATTTAAAAGAAACATTATTTTAAAGATAAAATTTTTTTTAAGAATACTCCTTAACAATAAAGAACTGGTTTTTTATTATATTAAAAAATTATTTAATTTTAACCGAGTCAATAAAAACAATAAAATTAGTTTTCTTTATGATTATTATTTTTGTGGAGGTATAAAAGGATACTTTAATAAAGATAAAATGCATCGGGGAACAAAAATAGTTTACGGAAACAGTTTAGATTATGAAACATTTCTAGATGAAAAAAAAAGTAGAATAATTTCTAATGAAAGATTTTTGTTGTTCGTAGATCAGTATCTGCCTTATCACAACGGTTATAAAAATAGAAATATTCCGCCTTTTGTAAGTGCAAAAAAGTACTATGATTCATTAAATAGATTTTTTAAATTTTTAGAATATAAACTAGATGCGAAAGTAGTAATCTCGGCTCACCCAAGATCAAACCTAAAAGTTAACAAAGTTAAATTTAAAAATAGAAAAATAATTGACTACAAACAGACTCAAAGGTTTATTTCAAAAAGCTTAGCAGTTATAAACTATACAAGTACTGCTATGGGTTTTGCCGTAATACATAAAAAACCCATTATATTTTATACTACAGATGAAATAAATAATTCACATGATGCTTACCATGTAAAATTTTTATCAAACCATTTAGGTTCAGCTTTAACAAATGTTGATGACACTTTTTCCTATGAAAGAAATTTTGATAAACTTCTATTGGTGAATGAAAAAAAGTATAAAAAATATTTTAACAATTATATTTGTCACCTAAAATCAAAGAAAGAGACAAATTTTAAAAAAATCATTAAAATATTAAAGAAAAACAATAGATGAGAAAAATTATTTTTGAGGAACTAAATATTTTTAATATATTCTTAATGTTCTTATTAAGATCTTTAAACTTTAAAGTTTTTTTTTTTAAAATTTCTACTTATCTAAGAAAAAAACCTTTTATATCAGTTTTAAAAAAAATGAGCATATCGAAAATTGATTTTAATGATATTAATTATTCAATTAATTTAAATTACAATAAAAAAAGAAAAAATTCTCTTAATCAAGCAAATATGTTAACCCGGAGGGTAACTAGGAGTATATGGGATAAGAAATTAGAAAAAATTTTTTTACAGAAAACATATTTTAAAATTCTACTTTTTAATTATTTGAAATATGAATTGTGGGATAGGTATGTTTTGTTTGAGTTTGGTAATAAAATACAACAAAACAATGAGAAAATTTATTTCTGGATTAATAGAGACTTATTAAATGATTTAATCACAATAGATTATAAAAATTTCAAAATTTTAAAGCCCCCTTTTTTAAATTTTTTTTCAAATCTCATATATGTTTTAAATATATTTCTAAAAAAACTTTTTAGCAAAATTACTGTAAAAACTGCGATAAAAACTAAAAACAAAAAAAAAAATAAGCCGGAAATTAATAATAAAAGAACAATTTTTTTTATAAATGCAGGAATAGTAAATGCCAATGGAAACTACCTAGACAAAAAAAATTTTTTCTTTTCCTCAAATAAAAAAGATGTCTTACATAAAGATAATATTGAGATTTGTGAATTGTATAATAATCTCGATAAAAAAAGTTTATCTTTTTACAAGAGATACAAAATTGATTTAATTTTTTGGTTTAATAAAAAAACGCCATTACCCTTTAGAGGTAATATCATTCTTTTATCTTCTTTACTTTTAAAAGCATCTTTAAAATTTGATTTAAAATTAGGAATTAAAATTTTTATTTTTGCATTAAATGTGCTCAAAAATTTAAAAAGATTAGATGAATACAAAAATGTTAAAAATGCAATAATTGAAAATGAAATGCAATTTCCAGCTACTTTAGCTATCGCATTAAAACATAGAGATATAAAAATTTCATGTTTTTCAAAACGTTTAATTCTTCCAGCTTTGCATCATCAAGTAATAATTGATAACTATTTTTTAATTGGAAATAAAACAAATGATTATCTTAAACAACAATTATATAAAAATATAAAACCAATTTTTATCGGTGGAAGAGAAAGTTTAAAAACAAAATACTCTTCAAAATATTTACTTAATTATAAGAGAAAATTCTCCTTAATTTGTTTAGTACTAGATTATCATTCTGACAAAGATTGGTATAGATCATCATTAAATCCAATTTCGAACTATGCTAATAATTTAAAATTTTACAAAAATATTTTAAATATATCAAATTTACATCCAGAAATTTTATTCGTCTTAAAAAGTAAAAACTATAATTGGGTAAAGATTTCGTTTTTCAAGAATATTTATAAAAAAATTAAAAATCAAAAAAATATTATTTTTTTTCATAAAGATTATCTAATTACAAACTTTCAAATGATTAAAAATGTTGATTTTTCTATTGCCAGATACACTTCGCTTGTTGATGACTTTTTAATGAACCATAAACCATCAATTATTTATGAGGAAGTTCCATTTGTGAAAGATTTTATAAATTATGACAGATCAATAGTCGTCGAAGATGAGGAAGATTTGCATAAGACCTTGACAACTTTAAAGAAAAATTATGTAAAGTTTAATTCAAATTTAAATTTTATGAGAAAAAGTTTTTATAGACAGTTCAATCTTACAAATTTTCAAAATAAACTAAGAAATATAATAGGTTAAGATATAAAATTAGTATTATGCAACAAATATTTATGACAAGTAATTACCGTTCTGGTGTAATGCTACTTACGAAAATGTTAAGCGCAAATTCAAAAGTTAGCATAGGATCATCCGTAATAAATTATTTTAGATTTTATTATAACAATAAAAAGTTTCATCCTATTAAAAAAAAATATAGGCAGGTTATTAATGATGCATGCGACAGGTTAAAAAAAAGACAAAATATTATAATCGATAAAAAAAATTGTTTAGATCATATTAAAGAAAAAGGAATAAGTCATAAAAATTTAATTCAAATTTTAAATTTTGAGTTGTACAAAAAATTCAATCCTAAAATAATTGGTGAAGCTGAAACTAACGCGTGGAGAAGCATACCGCCTTTTTTTAAAATGTTTCCTAACTCAAAAGTAATAATCGTCTTAAGGGATCCAAGAGATATTCTTTGTTCATTTAAAAAACTCACAATTTCAAAAAAAAAACAATTATTTAATATCAATTTTCAATTGTTTAGATTTAATAAATAATACCTGGAAATTAAAAGCTAAATATAAAAAAAGAATTATTGTCATCAAATTTAATGAATTTAAGAAAAATAAAACAAAAATAATTAAAAGTATTTGTAAGAGGCTAAACTTAAAATTTGAAAAGAGAATGTTAAATGAAAATTCATTTTTAGATTTAAAAGGAAAAAGATGGGATACAAATTACTCCTATACATTTAAAAATAATTTACAAAAAAAAACTATTAATAGATGGAAAAAAATTATTTCGCCAGAGGATTTATATCTGTGTGAGATGATATTAAAAAAACAAATTAAAAGCTTGGGTCTAAAACTTTCGAATAAAAAATTTACTAAGCAAAATATTTACGATGCAGAAAAGAAAGTATCAGAAAGTAATTTAATACTAGATTCTTATAATCATTGGAAAAAAACTGGTCAAGGGAATGATAAATTTCCCCTTGATCCCTTAGACCCTAAAACATGGAGAGATAACAAAAGATAATACTTAATATAGTAATATTAATTGTTTAAGTACCATAAGCGTTCAGCATAAATCCAATCTGAGGGGTCATCTAAATCTTGTGATTTAAATTTTGAGATCTCTACAAAATCAGATTTTTTGTTGAAAATTTTTTTTCTTTTTTTCCATGAGCTTTTCCAACCAAAATAAAATTGAGCTGCATCGTGATAAGTTTTTGGAAGATCTTGAGTTCTTTTTTTTTCCATTCCACTAAAAACCATTTTTATTTTTTTTTCTTTTTTGACGAATGACCTGTACACTGGATGATCATATTTGATTGCCGAAAAAATATAGTCTCTGTTTTTAGACAACATTTTCAAACCTTTTTTTAAATCAGAAAAATCATAAAAAATAGATGTCGGATAAATACAACATACTTTTTTGAAGTATATTTTTTTATCATCCAACTTCTCAATAACATTTTTAATTACACTTACTGTGTCTGTGTAATCATTAGAAAGTTTCTTTGATCTTATGTGTATTTTTGCTCCGTTTTTTTTTGCTAAATTTGCAATTTGCTTGTTATCAGTGGTAACTATAATTTTATCAAATAATTTTGAGCTTATAGCTTTTTTAATACTTCGAATAATAATTGGTACACCTTGAAACTTTTTTATATTTTTTAAAGGAATTCTTTTACTGCCTCCCCTTGCAGGAATAATACAAATGTTTTCTTTTTTGTTTATTTTCATTAATTCAATTGTTTTTTATCTTTTTAGAATTTTACCTTAAGATTAATCTATAAAAAAAGTTTTAATTATAAACTTATTCAACTAATCTATTTAAATAAAAACCCTCAGCATATTCGACGCCACAAGAAACACCTCTAAATCTTGCCAAAGCCTCAATTGCTTTGATCGATCTGCTATGAGGATATTTTCTTAACTCCATTTTATAGTATTTCATAGAAGAAATTTTATTTTTTATCTCTTTAGAAATATTTATAAAATAGTTGGGTTCAAAACCTTTGTTTTTAAATTTTGACCACTCGGTGCTTGAAAGTATTTCAAAACTTAAAATTTTTTTCACTGTAGTATTTTTTATTGGTCTGCAGGCAGTTAACACTGCCTTGCAAGTTATCTGATGATCTATATTTAAACATTCAGAATAATGAGTAAAAATTGTGTGCGGTTTAATTTCTTTTACTATTTTCTCTATTTTTTTTACAATCTCTAGTAATGGAACTCTATCCATTTGATTATCGGGAAAATTTAAAAAAGTAGGTTTTTTAATTCCAAGTTTTTTAAATAATCTCTCACAAGAATTTTTTCTATCTATAATTTTTTCATAATTTTTTTTTCTGGCAGAAACTCCATCTGTCATAAATAAGACATTAATATTACATTTTTTTTTTAACTTTATTATACTTCCGCCACAACCGAGTATTTCATCATCAGGATGAGCTGCGATTACAAGAACATTACTTTTTTTTGAGGATTTTGATTTTTGCATTTAAATATTTATTTTTTAACTTAGCATCATATATTTCTATTTTAAAGTTTTTAAATTCTAGAAAAGCGTTTGGATAACCTGGTGCATCTAACATTCTTATAAAATTATAAATTTTTTTTATATTTATAGATTTTAAAGAAGATATATTGCTTTCTTCAATTTTTCTTCTTTTATAAAATGTTGATTTTCCTTTTTGTTTGAAAAAATTTATTCTCTTTTTTTTAGTTAGTTTTTTTATCATATTAATACATGTTTTCTCCATTCTAATATAAATTTCATTTGCTGATCCTTTTAAATCTAAATTTTTTTTTAAACAAAAATCTCCAGCATCAATTGTTTCATTTACTTTAAATGCAGTAATTTTAGTTTTTCTTTTATTATTTATAATTTGATTTTGAATAGGTGAGCCTCCTTTAAATTTAGGTAAATTTGATGAGTGAAATTGAATACACAAATAATTATTAAAAATTTTTGATGGGATTTTTTTAGACCAATGAATAAAAAAAATTATTTCCGGTGATATTTTTTTAATTTCATTTATTTTAATACTTGAAAAAAATTTAAACGATTTATTTAAAGAATTATAATTTTTTTTATTCCATTGTTTTTTTGATAAAATGAGATATTTCATTTTTTTTCTTTGAAAATTTTTATTATGTATTTTTTGTTATTTAATATAAAAAAACTTGGATAATTTTTAAAATCACTTATTCGCATTAAATTAAATTGAGATTTAATTGATTTTGAGATGTTTAACTTGCTATCTTTTTTTTGTCTTAGTCTATAAAATGTGGGCTTACCAGACTGAGCTTTTGATTTTGGTACCTTTTTATACTTATTCAAAAAGTTAAGGAATTTAATAATTAAATTAATATTTTGTATATATTGTAAGTTTTTAATCTCATCAAATAAAATGTCTTTCTTAACAGCTACTTTTTTTTTGTAATAAACTTTTCCTGCATCCATTTTTTGGGAAGCTTCTAATAAAGAAAAGGTTATAAAACTTTTATTTTCTAATAATTGCCAACTTAGTGGTGACATACCTCTTCCTTTAGGAAGATCTGACTCATGTGGTATCAAATTAAATTTTGATCTTTGAAGAAATTTCTTTTCAATTATCTTAAAATAACTAAAAATAATATTTACATCATAATTAGAAATTAGTTTTTTATGATCATTGGTAATAAATATTTTTTTAGAAAATTTTCTTAATTTTTTTTTTAAATCTTTTCTGTAATTCATTGCCCATGAATTATCATTTATTAAAATTTGTATCTTCATAGTTAATTATGTTAGTATAGTTGAACTAAATTTAAATTATGGCAAAATTAAATAATCGTAATCAATGGATAAATAAAGTTCAAAAGATAAGAGCTAGAAATAATATTAATTGGATGAATATTCTAAGATTGGCTTTTAAGCACGCACCAAAAGAGGCTGGTAAATTAATGAAAAAAATAAATACTGATGACAAAAAAATCTCGAAGATTTTAAATAAATTAAGCAAATGAGATTATGTTCAGTTTAAACAAAACTCAAAGAAAATTAAATAGAACACTAATTATTGCGGAAGTTTCCGCTAATCATTGTGGTTCAAAAAAAAAATTTCTTCAACATATTTTGAAAGCAAAAGAATTTGGTGCAGATTTAGTTAAAATTCAAACTTATGAACCTCAAGATATGGTAGTGAAAAAAAATTTTCAAATTAAAAGCGGTCTTTGGAAAGGAAAAAATTTGTGGAAACTTTACAAAAAAGCATGCACTCCTTTTTCCTGGCATGAAGATGCTTTTAAGTTAGCAAAAAAAAATAAAATAAATCTCTTTAGTTCTCCTTTTAGTTTGAGAGCTTTGAATTTCTTAAAAAAATTCAAACCATCTATTTATAAAGTTGCATCATTTGAACTCACTGATCATAAATTATTGGACGAAATTGCAAAATTAAAAAAACCCATAATATTATCTACTGGGCTCTCGTCTATTAAAGAAATAAAGTCTGCAATAAAAATTATCAAAAGACACCACAATAACATAATACTTTTATATTGTGTTTCTGGTTACCCTACCCCACTAAGTGAGATAAACTTAAATGAGATAAAAAAAATCAAAGATGCAACTAAAATTAAAAAGGTAGGTTTTTCAGACCATACAAGTGGAATAGAGGCATCTTTGGAAGCGATCAATAGAAATGTTTATTTAATTGAAAGACATTTTACTTTAAAAAGAAAAACTAAAAGTCCAGATGTAAAATTCTCAATTATTCCTGAAGAACTTAAGATACTTAAAAATTATTCATTAAGTAGAAAAGTTTTTTCAGAAACAAATAAGAAAAAATTATCTGAAAATCATAGTAAAATTTTTAGAAGGTCAATTTATGCAATAAGGGATATAAAAAGAGGTGAAAAATTTTCTTCAAAAAATATTGGTTGTTATAGACCAAATATTGGTTATGGATCTGAAAATTATTTTAATATTATCAACAAAAGTGCAACAAAGAATATCAATAAATTTGATGTGTTAAATAGAAAACATATTAAGTTTTAAGTTAATCTTTATTTTCTTTATTTATCTAAAAATCATTTTCAGTGCATAAATCAAGCCAATTGAGCTATTAGTACCGGTCAGCTGCACGCGTTGCCGCGCTTCCACATCCGGCCTATCAACG
>MDTB01206323.1_pt1 | contig 17971 bp, 19 predicted proteins | sample 811161 | NCBI WGS metagenome assembly MDTB01 (sample SAMN05326650, study PRJNA326480) | marine metagenome | isolation source: seawater | place: Mediterranean Sea | collected 2009
GGCTGGGTGTGGAAGCGCAGTAATGCGTGCAGCTGACCAGTACTAATAGCTCAATTGGCTTGATTTATGCACTGAAAAAAATTTTAATAAAAAATTTGGTAATAAAAACAAAAAAATAATCCTCCAATTAATCAATCTGGTACAAATAAGCTATTCTCGTTTCACGAACTTCAAACAGTTGACATGAACGGTTAACATCTTAAACTTAACTATATATGTATAAATATTAAATTTTTAGAAAATAGATGAAATTAGCAATATTAGGTGGGAAAAAAACTAGATCAAAAAAAATGCCCCCAAGATTCTCTTTTGGCATTAAAGAAAACTCCGAAATAAAAAAAATGCTTAAATATTACAAATCTAGAGGAGAAGATCCAAAATACTCGGGTTTATGGGAAAAAAAATTTTGTAATGAATTTTCAAATTTTATGGGTGGTGGATATGCAGATGCAGTCGCTACAGGTACCGGTGCAATTTACGTGGCTATGAAAGCATTAGAAATAAAAAAAAACTCAGATGTTATTATATCTCCTGTAACTTGTTCTGGAAATTTTTCTTGTATTACAGAACAAGGTTATAATCCAATATTAGTAGATTCCGATAAAAAAAGTTACAACACTAGTCTGAGTAAAATTAAAGAGAGAATAACCAAAAATACTAAACTAATACAGCTAACTCATGCAGGAGGCGAACCTGTAAAAGATGTAAAAGAAATCGCTGCTTATGCGAAAAAAAAAAAAATCTTCCTTTTAGAAGATTGTAGTCAAGCAATTGGTGCAAAGATAAATAACAAATTTGTTGGGTCATTCGGCGATATTGCAGCTTTTTCAACAATGTATAGAAAAAACTTAGCCGCCAATTCCTCTGGCGGTATAGTTTTTACAAAAAATTATAATTTGTACAAAAAAGTATTAGCTTATGCGGATAGAGGAAAGATACTTTGGAAAAAGAATTTAGATTTTAGAGATCCAGGAAATAGTATATTTCCCGCATTAAATTGGAATACTGATGAATTTACTTGTGCAATTGGATTAGCAAACTTAAAACGTTTAAGACAAACAAACAACTCAAGAAGAATATTTGTAAAGTCATTAATTAAAAGAATGAAAGATAAGAAAGTACAGTCATGTAAGCCATTGAACTATAATGATGGATATTCACCTTTTTTTTTACCGATAATTTATAATCCCAAAATACTCAAACTTTCACAAAAAAAATTTACTAATGCATTATTAGCTGAGGGAATTCCTATTGGAACCAACTATGGCTGTGTAGTTTCAACATGGAAATGGACAAAAAAATTTTTCAAGAGGGTTTACAAATCTAAAAATGCTTTAAGTACAAGGGATCAATGTTTCCACCTATATCTTAATGAGAATTATAAAGAAAATGAAATAAAAGATATAGTAAATGCTATTTTAAAAATAGAAAATTATTTTATAAAGTCTAATTAATTTTAAACCTTCCAAAAAGCATTCCTATTTGTTCAAAGTTTTTTTACTGTATTTTATTATCTCTTCAATTTTGGTATTCCATTTTTTCTTAAATTTTTTAATTAATTTTTCACTCTCAAATCTTGAGTGATATCTATTAATTTTAATAAACTTGTTTTGCTTATATCCTTTGATCTTATTATTAAAAATTTTTCTGTAATTTGAAAAAAAAAATTTTTCTAGTTGGATTAATAGATAATCATGTGTCGTTTTAAGAGTTCTAATCTTTAACTTTTTAAAATAAATTTTTTTTTGTACTAAAATTTTTCCAGTATCAAAATTATTGTCTAGCTCATGAATGGTGATTCCAGAGGGAAACCTTTCATAAAAACTCCACAAATTTGGCATTATGCCTCTTCCATAGGGCAAGTAAGACATGTGTAAATTTATTTTGATCTTTACTAAGTTCAAAATATCTTTTTTTACTAAAAAAGGATATCCAGATGTAATCAAAATATCTATCTTTTTTTGAATAATATATTTTTTATTTATCTTTTTGTTTGTGACTAAAATTTTATGATTTTTTTTTAATTCATTAAAAATTTTATTATTTCTCCATAATGGACCGAGTATTAAAATATTTTTCACTATAATTAATTATTTAAAAATTATACAAATGTCCACTTCTTATCTAAAAAATATTTTTTTTCACAACTTGTTAAATTTGTCTTCTTTTGAGTAAAAAAAGGTTCGTTAAAAATAAAATAGTCCTCAATTACTTCAATATCATTTTTATTAGTAAATTTTTTTTCTTCAAAAACAAAGTGGAGTTCTTTCTTATATTTTAGAGCAAGTTTATAAATATAAATTCTATCTTTTTTAATTTTTGGTAATGAAAAAATCGAAAGCAATGATATACCTTTTAAGCTTTTTTCTTCCAAGAGCGATCTTAGAATAATATTATTTTTTCCGTAAGTATTTTCGTTTGTTGATAAAAAAAATTGTCCTTTTAAATTATTAACAATATAGTCTCTATTTATTTGATTTTGCGCATATGAAGGGAAAATCACACCATTAATTGGCTTGAGGTTTATATAGCCTGCATAAGTTTTCATAACTATAAATTAGGATTATATTTTTTTTTGTTAACAGCGTTTATAAAATTAAAACCTATCTTGGTTAGTGGTTTAATTATTAGCGGTTTAAAAAAATGAGGAATGTTCCTATGAGTTTTACTAAATACATCATAAGGTGTTAGAAGACTCTTAAATCTGCAATTTAATGAAATTCTAGTTTCCTTGGTTTTATTTACAACATTACCGTGGAGTAAAATAGGAGTAAAAATTAAAACCTCACCAAACTTAATCTCTAAAAATTTAAATTTTTTTCTGTATTTATTAAAAATTTTTATTACTGTTTTATTATTTGATTTTGTAACTTCTTTATTTATTTTCGGGTTTTCTTTTGGAGATGTAATAAACATTGAGTGAGTAGATTTTTTTACGTCTGTTAGAGGTATCCATGCAACTACTTCAAAAGGACTTTCTCCTGCATAAATATCTGAATGCATGGGAAGCATTGATTTGTCATCATTAGGTATTTGAATAGAAATGTTAATCTTTTTTTGCACTGCAATCTCGTTTCCAACTAGTCCATCAAGCATTTCAGCAGCAGATCTATAGTAAGATTTATAAAATTTACTATCAGAATTGATACCCTTGACTACAGACAGTCTAATTTCATTGAGACTTTTTCTATTAATATGTCTATGTAATTTTTGAAATAAGACTGTTTTATTAGATTTACTAAAATTAATTAATTTCCTATTTTTTTTTGAAATTAAATTAAAAACTTTGTTTTGTAAGTAATCAATAGAATCTAGTTCTTTGGATTTTTTTATGAGATAACCGTTTTTCTGGAAAGAAATTATCTCTTTGTCAGTAAGCATTTTTTTCTCTCATGATTAAATTATAAATTTTTTTTAAATTCCAAACCTTGTAAAATAATATCATCTATATCAACATATCTATAAGTGCCCATTCTTCCAACCGATTTAATATTATCTGGTAAACTTTTAATATATTTTTCAGCTAAATCAACTTGGCTTTGTATCATTGTTGGATAAAGTTTATTTTTCATAGACGGAACTTCAAGTGTAATCAGTGAATTATTACTTTCATGATTTGTAAATTTCTTAAATTCAGTGACTCTTGTCTGTTTTTCATTTTCATTAGGATAATAAACAAAAAAAACATCTTTAGGAAGCACTTGCTTTATTGGTAAAACGATTTTATAAAAATCTCTTCCGACATAAGCTAGCTCACCCCAACAATATTTAAAAAGAAAATCTGGTGAAATAGTTGAAATAATAAGATCAGATTTGAATTTTTCATTTCCACAATATATTTCCATTTTTTCCATATCCACATTTGTAATTTCTTTATTTAAAACAATATTACAGCCTTGTAATGCAACATCAAAAAATTTATCATAACCATTTTTTGCTATAGGGTAAGCATTAATAAAACCGGTGTGAAACTCGTACCTAGATCCGCTCTCTAAAGGTTTCCTTTTTACAGTACCAAGAAAGCCAGCATCCATTTTTTTGTTATCATCTAGTTGCCAAGCTTTTTGATTATAGAATTTATTAAACCTCTCATAAAGAGTTTTTCCAACCCTACCAATCCAAAACTCTTCGAAATTATTTGCCCTCGTTTCTTTTGGAAGACTATTTAATTCTTTAAATATTTTATCACTATCGCTTAATTTTTTTATATCTTCCTCATGCATTGGGTAACTTGCAAAAAAATCATCATTTTGTTGATAGCTAACATTCATTTTTTTGATGTGTCTCATCGGAACTATTTTATTTAGAAATTCAAATGCGGGCATATTTTCCTCTGGGCCAATAAAATGTCTTGGTCCATAAGTATATGGATGACCACCATGGTAAAAAGTTCTTACACCACCACCGGTAAAGCTTGCTTTATCTATTACAGTAACATCCCAATCTTTATTTTTTAACATCATTGCAAACATACAACCTGTAAAGCCCGAACCTATTACTGTCACTTTTTTCATGTTCGAATTATATGTTTGTATTTGAAATTGAAACTTCTTCAGCAAATTCAGGTGAAATAATTTCGTCTCCTTTAACTTCATCCCAAACATTACAGTTTGCACATATAGAAATATCTTTTTTGTTGCTATTTAAATGTAATTTTCTTCTAATGCTCATAATTTTTGATTGCCAAAGCTCTTTTATTGAATTTTTCATTATACTACCAGTAGGGTATTTATTATTATAGTCAACATTACATAAAGGAACATCTCCATTAGCAAAAACAACTAGTAATGACCATAAGGCAACGCATGGTAAATTTGGTTCAAAGCTTTTAGAGACTGATTTGTAGTTATCAAGCTGACCACCCCAATTAAAAATATTGTGGTAGTATATTCTATCAACATCAGAAGTATATTTTCTCCAAAAGTCATAATAATGATCCCACTCATTGTAATTACTTTCTTGCCTTATCATTCTAATCCATACTCTACAGTTTGGATTTATTTTATCTCTTAATTGTAAAAATCTGATCGCATTATCTCTAACTTGTTCGAACTTAAGTCTTACACGTATTTTTTCAAACACATCTTTTTTTAAACTATCAATTGAAAATATGACCATGCCTAGCCCTGCTTCCAAGAGGTCTACTGCACGTTTTTCATTCAATAGAGAAACATTAGTTGCAATCGAGGTATTTTTTATACCATTTTCGTTAAGCTTATTTATTCTTGCTGCCATTTTCTTATCAATTAAAGGCTCTCCATCTCTGTATAAGCTCACTCTCTTAATTAAATTTTTATTTTCAATTATATCATCACTAACTTTACTCCACACGTCATCTTTCATCACCGGGTAATTTCTCTCCCAATCATTTATAGTGCACATTGGACATCTTGCATTGCAAGCATTTACTGTTTCAATCTCAATATATTTTGGAAATTCTAAAAGACTTTCGTAGCTGGATTTTTTATCAATTCTACGTTTAAGATAATTTTGAAGATTATTCATTTTTTAAAAATTTAATTACTTTTTTCTTAAAATCATTAATGTGAGTTTTATCTTTAGTCAACTTTTTACTCCACTTACTGAAAATACTGTCTTTTTTCTTCAAAAAAGGACCGGTTTTACTCTCATGGAAAATCACAAACTTAGTTAAAGGAAACATTGTATGAAATTTATTAATAGGCGTTCTAAAAATATCATTTTTTTTTAATTCACAAATTTTTAGAATTTTTCCGAAATTAGAAAATAGTACACACGCCATAGAACCTTTAATTATATGATAAGTTTCGCCTTTTTTAAGATGTTTATGAGGAGGGTAAAAACTTTTTTTTTGCTGCAATATAATCATATCGTGATGTTTATCTTTTTGACTTGTATGTAAGCAGATACGAATATCTTTATTGTTCTTTTTATAATATTTCTCTAAAAACAATATATGTTTTTTGTTAAAAACTTCAGCCTCTTTTCTAAAAAAAAAAGCTGTTGTTTTAGCTTTTTTATCTTGTTTAAGATAATTTTTCATTAAGCATATTTTTTTTGATCATTTTTTTTGCGACTTTATTAATTTTTGTCATTTTAAAATTAATCACTTTATTTAATTTTTGAATATTCATAGATACGTCTAATGGTCTTTTATCATAAAAAGAGAAATTTTCTAATTTAATTTTTTTAAGCTTAATTTTATATTGGTGTTTTTCATTTAAAAATTTATTTACATTGTTTAAACAATCATACCTTGATAATCGCTCTGGCCCACCAACATTAAATAAACCATTAATTTTTTTTTTCATAAAAATTTTAATTATTTTTTTTAGATCTCCGATAAATAAAGGACTGAAAAATTGATCTGAGGCTACTGTAAATTTTTTTTGACCTAGTAAAAGATTTTTAAGATAGCTTGAAATTAAAGTATCATCATTTAAATCATCCCCATATGTTTTTGCAATTCTTAAAATTGAATATTTTTTGGCATTCTTAATAATAAATTTTTCTACTGTTAATTTTTGTTTACCGTATACATTTATTGGTCTGGTTTTATCTTTTTCAGAAAAATTTTTCTTTTTACCACTAAATACAAACTCAGATGAAAAAAAAATAAAGTATATATTTTTTTTGATGAGTTCTTTTAAAATTTTTATGGTAGATAAAACATTAATTTTGTTAGTTAAATTTCTTTTTTTATAACAAATGTTTGGATCAGATATAGCCGCCATTAGCACAACCGCATTAATTTTTTTTTCTTAATAATCTTAGAAATATTATTTTTTAAAAAGTTAAACCTTATACCACCTTTGATTTTTTTTGAATTGTAAGTGTATAATACAGACTTATCATTTTTAATAAGATAAGAGCCAATTTTACCTGATGCACCTAAAATTAAATTATTCATTTATTATTTAGAATGTTGAATTACCAATAATTATTAGTAAGTTCAACTAGTGAAAAAATTTATATTATCAAAAAATTTATTAAGAAATAAGATTACTAATTTAAAACGTAAAGGAAAAAAGATAGTTTTAGTACATGGTGTATTTGATTTAGTTCATTTAGGGCATATTTATTATTTTCAAGAAGCTAAAAGTAATGGAGACATACTTGTAGTTTCAATAACCTCTGATAAATTTGTCAACAAAGGTTTAAACAAGCCTCTTTTCCAAGAAAAAGAAAGATTAAAATTTTTAAGCCAATTATCTTTGATAGATTTCGTTTATTGCAATGATGCGAAAGATGCATCAGGTATTATTAAATTAATAAAACCAAACTTTTATGTTAAAGGCCCAGATTATAAAAAAAAAGAGGGAGATGAAGCAGGAAATTTAGGTACAGAATTAAGAGCAATAAAAAAAGTAAAAGGTAAATTTTTAACAACATCAAATGTCCAATATTCATCAACAAATATTATAAATAAAAAATTGAATTACTTTAAATCAGATGACTTGGACTGGCTAAAAAAAATAAAAAAAGATTCAGAAAAAATAAATTATTTGTCTGAGTTCAACAAAGTCTTAGAAAGAATTAAAAAACAAAATGTTCTTATAATTGGTGAGATAATTTTTGATGAGTATAATTATGTCGACCCATTAGGCAAACCTTCAAAGGAAAATATTTTATCTGTTAATTTTAAAAATAAAGAGATTTTTTTTGGAGGATGCTTACCTGTTGTAAAAAATTTATCGAATATTTATAAAAATTTAACTTTACTAAGCCTATATAATAAAAAATCTAATTTTGACAAAGTTTCAAAATTTTTAATGCATGATAGAGTAAAATTAAATTTAATTAGAAAAAAAGACTATATAGATATTTTTAAGAGAAGGTATCTTAATAAAAAAAATTTCTCCAAAATATTTGAAGTTTATAATTTTAAAAATAAAGATTTTTTTGATGATAGGCTTTTTAACTATTTAAAGAAAAATTTAAAATCATTTGATAAAGTTATTGTGTGTGATTTTGGACATGGTTTAATAAATGAAAAAATAACAAAACTATTATCATCAAAATCAAAAGTTTTATGTGCCAATATCCAAACTAATTCTGGAAATAGAGGCTTTAATCTTTTTGATAAATATAAAAAACTCGACTTCTTGTGCTTAGATGAACCTGAGTTAAGACTAGGTGTTAGAGATAAAGAGAATAAAGTTGAGGATATAATTAAAAATCTGTCTGTTAAAAAATATAAAAACGCAATGATAACTAGAGGTGTAGATGGTCTTAATTTTAAAAAAGATAATAAAACGACCTTTGTTCCTGCCCTTACAACTAAACCATTAGATACTATTGGTGCAGGAGATGCTGCTTATGGTTTTGCATCTAGTTTTGTTAATAATACAAATAGTTCAAAATTAATTGCTTTGGTTGCGGCAATAGCAGGGGCTTTAAAAGTACAAATTATTGGTCATAGTAATTTTATCAAAATTGAAGATATATTCAGGTCTTTAAGATCTTTACTAAAATAACTCTTATGAAAATTATTATCACAGGTGGGGCGGGATTTATTGGAAGCCATTTAGCAGAAGATTTAATCAAAAAAAAAAATATTAAAAAAATAGTAATAATTGATGATTTTAAAGATGGTTCAAGAAAAAATATAAAAAATTTTGAAAAAAACAAAAAAATAAAAGTTTACAAAATTGATATTAATAAAATTAAAAAAACTGATCCAGTATTTAAAAACTGTAAATTTATTTTCCATCTAGCAGCTTTAGCTGATATCGTTCCTTCAATTGTAGATCCCTTTGAATATTGTAAAACTAACATAATGGGAACAATTAATATTCTAGAGGCCGCAAGATATAACAAAATTAATAAAATAATTTATTCTGCATCATCATCTTGCTATGGAATTCCAAAGAGGTATCCGACATATGAAAATGGTAAAATTGACCCCAAATATCCATATGCATTCTCTAAGTATATTGGTGAACAAGCAATTATACATTGGTCAAATGTTTATAAAATAAATTTTGTTTCTTTAAGATTATTTAATGTTTATGGAACTAGATCTAGAACTACAGGGGCTTATGGAGCGGTGATGGGTGTATTTTTAAAGCAAAAGCTTTCAAAAAAACCTCTAACAGTTGTAGGAAAAGGTAATCAAAAAAGAGATTTTATAAATGTAAAAGATGTCAGTGAAGCCTTCATAAAATGTCTAAATCCTAAAATAAAAAATGAAATTATTAATATTGGTTCATCTTCTCCTAAAAAAATTAATTACCTTGTAAGTCTAATAAGTAAAAAAAAAATTCATATTCCTATGAGACCAGGAGAACCAAAAATAACGCATTCAAGTATTTTAAAAGCAAAAAAAATTCTTAAATGGAAACCTAAAGTTAATTTTGAAGATGGTATTTCAGAACTAATAAATAATATAAATTATTGGAAAGACTCACCCTTATGGAATAAATCTAATATAAAAAAGGCAACAAAAAATTGGTTCAAATATTTAAAATGAAAAAAATTTTAATTATAGGTGGAGGTGGTTATGTCGGTGCCGAGTTAACGAATTCTTTAATATCAAAAGGTTATGATGTTTCAGTATTTGATTTATTTATATATGGTGAAAACGTGTTCAATTCATCAAAGTTAAAAAAAATAAAAGGTGATGTAAGAGAAATTACTAAATTTGAAAATATATTTCAAAATATAGATTGCGTAATTCATCTTGCATGTATATCTAATGATCCTAGTTACGATTTAGATCCAGAATTAGGCAAATCAATAAACTATTCATGTTTTGAACCATTAATAAAAATTTCAAAAGACAATGGAATTAAAAAGTTTATATATGCATCATCATCCAGTGTATACGGCATCAAAAATACACCTGATGTAAAAGAAAATGAAAGTTTAGAACCACTTACAGATTATTCAAAATTTAAAGTTTTATGTGAGGAAGTCTGTCATAAATATAGAGATAGTAGTTTTAAAACAATTATATTAAGACCTGCTACAGTTTGTGGCTTTTCAGGGAGACAAAGATTAGACCTTGTGGTTAATATTCTCACAAACCTAGCCTATCACAACAGACATATAAAAGTTTTTGGAGGAGATCAATTAAGACCAAATATCCATATAAAAGATATGGTAAGATCTTATATCCATGTGATAGAAAGTGATTTTGATTTTGAAAAAGAGAATATTTTCAATGTTGGTTATAATAACTTTAAGGTTATTGATATAGCTGAAAAGGTTAAAAACATAATTGGTGATGATGTAACAATTGAAAGAGTGCCCACAAATGATAACAGGTCTTATCATGTTTCTTCTGAAAAAATTAAAAAAGTTTTAAATTTTCAAAACGAGTTTAATTTAGATGATGCAATAAGTGATTTAAAAAATGCTTTCAGTAGTAAAGTTCTCAAAGATAGTCTTGAAAATAAAATATATTTTAATATTAAAATGATGCAAAGTATAAAATTAAAGTAAGTTTAATATGAATATTAACAATTTAATAAAAAAAGCTAAAAAATTAAGACAAGATAGTTTTAAAGCTTTTATAAAAAAAGGTGAGGCGCATCTTGGTGGTAGTTTTTCAATGATTGAAATTTTAATTTCACTATATGAGAAAACTTTAAAAAAAAAGGATAAATTTATACTAAGTAAGTCACATGCATCTTTTCCATTGTGTATTTTACTAAGGGAGAGAGGATTAAAGACTAAACTAACTACACACTTAGAAATTGATCCTAGTAATGGAATATATTGTACAACTGGCAGTTTGGGACATGGACTTCCAATTGCTGCTGGTATGGCATTTGCAAAAAAAATAAACAGAGAGAATGGTAATATATATGTAATGATCAGCGATGGTGAATGTCAAGAAGGCACCACGTGGGAAACCTTACTGATTTCATCAAAACTTAAACTTGATAATTTAATTATTTTAGTTGATTACAATAAGATACAAGCTCTCACAACTTTAAAAGATGGATTACCTTTAAAAAATTTGTATGAAAAATTTAAATCTTTCAATTGTAATGTTGTAAATATTAAAAATGGGCATTCTTTCAAAGATATAAAAAAAGGTTTTTCTAAAATAAAAAAAGGTAAAAAAACCAATGTGTTAATTTTTAATACAATTAAAGGTAAAGGAATTAAAAAATTTGAAAATGATCCAGTCTGGCATGCAAGAAAACTTGCAGGAAAAGAAATTTTAATAGGGAAAAAAAGCTTAGGAATTAATTATTAATAATGAGAAGAATTTTTGGAAAAGTCATAAACGAAATAGCTAAAAAAGATAAGAAAGTTATACTAATAGTTGGAGATATTGGGTATGGAATATTCGATGATTTTAGAAAAAATCACCCAAATAGATTTTTTAATTTAGGAATTTGTGAGCAAAGTATTATTGGTTTTGCGTCAGGAATTGCTCTTGAAGGTTTAAAACCATGGGTCTATACAATAACACCGTTTTTAATTGAAAGGCCATTCGAACAAATAAAACTAGATATCGATCAACAAAAATCTAATGTTAAATTAGTTGGATTTGCAGATTATCCAAGTTTAGGCCCAAGTCATAGTGAATTAAATGCTAAAAAAACTATGAAAGTTTTCAAAAATATAAAAAGTTTTTTTCCAAAAAATAGTGAACAAACTAAAAAATTAATCCACAAATGCTATAAAATTAAAGGACCTACTTTTGTAAGTCTTAAGACAGATAAGAAAATAAATAAAAAATTTTAGAATGACCTTAAAAAAAATAAACTTAATTACAAACAATCATAAAAGAACAAAAAGAAATTATTTAAAAAGAATGATGAATAGCAAAGTACAGTCAATGATAGTTTCAAAAAGATATGATTATAATTATTGGGACGGACCTCGTAAATATGGTTATGGCGGCTATCATTATGACGGAAGGTGGAAAAAGATTGCAAAAAAGATTATTAAAAAATACAAATTAACTTCAAAATCTAAAGTCATTGATTTTGGATGTGGAAAGGGTCACCTAATTTATGAATTATCAAAAATACTTCAATCAAACAATATTTTTGGAGTTGATATATCAAAATATGCAATCAAAAACGTTCCAGACTCTATTACATCCAAAACTAAAGTTTATGATTTAAGAAAAGGATTAAATTATAAAACAAAACAATTTGATTTAGCACTCTCAATTAATCTTATTCATAATTTTGAATTATCCGAATTAAAAAAGTTTTTAACTAGCATTGTTAAGATTTCAAAAAAATCTTATGTTTCTACAGAAAGTTATAGAAATGAACAAGAATTATTTAACTTACAATGTTGGGCTTTAACATGTAATAGCTTTTTATCAGATAAAGAGTGGAAATGGTTATTTCAAGAATATAATTATGACCGAGATTATGAGTTGATTTATTTTACCTAAGCTATTTTGCTTTTTAAACTTCATATAGTATTGATAAATTTTGAAAATGGAAACTTAAAAGATACTTTTGATCTTAAATGGCAGAATATTCAAGTGCTTAAAAATAATTTAGAATTATACAATTATTCAAAATAGCAAAATAACAGAATTTTTTTTATTCATTGTTTATTAAGCATATTTTGACGTACGTATTTAATCACATCATTATGGTTATAACTTTTGATTTCAAAACCCATTCTAGATAATTCCAGAGAGTCTAGAGCTGCTTTGAGAGATATTGTTTTCTTTTTTAAAAATTTTTTGAATTTTTTATTATTTACTACTCTTTTGTTGTTTTGGTACAGACTATATCTAAAAATTTTTACTTTATTAATATATTTATTTTCTTCAGCAACACCTAATATTAAAGATTTTTTTTTATACATTGCAAAATAACTTCCACCTCCAGAATCTCCAATATAATAATCACTTACTAGCTGCATTGCTAAATTTTTTGATTGACTAAAATTACCATTATACTCTGGTAATGATACCAAATTTTTTATTGATGGGAATTTTTTAATAAGATTTTTATATTCTCCAGTTAAATAAATTTCAAAATTTTTTTTATGAAACATTTTTATCAATTTGAAATATAAGTTAAAATTTTGTGTGTGATTATTGATAAAATTTTTTTCTCTCTTATAAAAACAAATTTTCTTAAGTGAACTTTTACAAGAAATCTCGTTTATAAAAGAATTTTGAAAATTTAATTTTAATGAATTATTTTTCTCAACTAAATAATAATAATAACTTAACCATTGATGGTTAGGACTATTAAATTTATATTTTCGATTTCTGATAAATTTATTTTTTTTTGTTGCATAATTGTATAGCTCTAAAATATTAAATGATATTGAATTATTTTTGCTAAAAATTTTTATCATCGTGATAAGTATTGATTGAAAATAATTACTTTTAGACTTACGCATGTATTGGTCATATTCTCCAAATCTTAGTTTCCTGAATTTTATAAAAATACTTGTATATAAAATTATTTTTTCTTCTAATAAAAATTCAAAAATTTTTTTATTATGAAATCTTGAGGAGTCAAAAAAATGAATGAACAAAATTTTTTTATTTTTAAACAATTTTCTTGCGAGATCTATTGAAGTAAAAATATTACCAAATCCTATTCTTTGATTTTGAAAAATTATGATATCTGCTTTCTTTATTAAAAATATTTTTGAAAAAATTATTATTAAATTTATGAAAAATAACGAAATATTAACTAAAAAGTTTATAGTTAATTTAATTATCCTTTTAAACATAATTACAACTTATTTTTTTGATTAGTTTTACGGTAATAATAATTGTTAAAAATAGTACAAAATATATTTGTGTCAACTTGTATAAATTGTATGTACATTTAATACAATCTATTGTATCTGACATATAATTTAAACATCGAATTACTAAATGTTAAATAATGTTTTTTAAAAACCACTCAGAAAAATTTAAAAAAATTGTAAGTAATCTTGATTACAAAAAAATTGAAATTTTAAACAAAATAATTAAGTCAAAAAAAAAAAATAAAATTCACATTTTTGGAAACGGTGCAGGCTCCTCAATAGCAAGTCATTTTGCAAATGATTTAACAAATAGTTCTAACTATAAAGTATATTCTTATGATAATTCTGCACAAATTACTTGTTTATCTAATGATTATAAATATTCAAATTGGGTAAAAAAAATTATTGATTTTTACGTTGATAAAAAAGATTTAATTATTTTAATTAGTGCATCAGGAGAATCTAGAAATATGATTGAAGCAGCTCGATATTGTAGAAGAAAAAAACTCGAATTTATTTCATTGACGGGTTTTAATAAAAAAAATAGCCTAAATAAATTAAGTAAAAATTTTTGTTGGGTTGACTCAACTTCATACAATTATGTAGAACTAGCCCAATTGTATATTCTTTTGTCAATTGTAGATAATCTAAGTATTAAAAAATAGTTAAATAATTTGATGTTTAATGATATCAAAAAATTAAAAGAAATTTTCAACTTATCTGGAATAAGTAATTTTTACTTATTGTTTATATTAATTTTTGTAAATTCATTTTTTGAATTAATCAGTATAGGAATGTTAATTCCATATCTTAGTTTAATATTAGATCCATTTACTTATGAAAAATATTATAATTTTGCCCATGATTTAGATATCACTATTTTAAAAGAATTATTTTTATTGGAAAAAAAAGATTTTTTACTCTTTCTAACATTTTTCATTCTTATTTTATTCGTAGTGAAGTTTTTGATAAATATTTTATTTAGTTATTATTTAAGTTACTCAAAGATTAAATATGAAAAAAAAGTTAGTATTACAATCATGAATAATTTTGTTAACTCTAATGACTTTTCTTATCTAAATTTTCCTGTATCTAAAATTCTTCACGATATTACAGATAGAGTAAGTAATATATCAACTTGTGTAATCAATTTTGGAAACCTTTTAGCAGAAGCGATTATTTTTACGTCAATAATTTTATTTATTATATTTTCATCTACAGATAAGAATTTTTATATTTTTCTATTTTTATTATTAATTTTTGCTGCATTTTTTTTATTTTTTAAGAATAAAGCTGTTAACTGGAGCAACTTAAGAGGCAAAGGAGGAAATGCAAGAAACAAAAACTTGCTCGATTTTTTAGAGGGTATAAGAGAAATTATAATATATTCCTCATATAAAAATTTAATTAATGATTTTCAATCTAATAATAATAAGTATTTAGATCCTCTCCAAAAAATGTTGTTTTGGGGCTCAATCCCAAGAATTTTTTTAGAAATTATTTTAATATTATATTTTTTGATTTTACTTTTGTATTACATTTTTTTGGATCTTGATTATAATTATCTAATCTTATCCTCCAGTATTTTGTTAGTGATGGTTTTAAGAATTCTTCCATCTATAAACAGAATTTTATACAATTATGCACAAATAAAATATGCGACCGAACCTATTTCATCTGTTCATAGTATTCTTAAAATGAAAATACATACAAATCATGTAAGTAAGCTTAAATTTGAAAATCAGATTAATTTACACAATATTAAATTTAATTACTTTGAAAATTCAGATGTTCTAAGCTCACTGAATTTAAAAGTAAATAAAGATGAAAAAATTGGTATATGTGGAGAGACAGGTGTAGGAAAAACCACATTAATTGATATTATCGTTGGAATAAAAAAGCCATCTGAAGGTAAAATAAAAGTTGATGATGAGGAGTTGACAAATGAAAATTTGAAAAATTGGATACAAAATATTGCATATGTTCCACAAAGAGTTTTTTTATTTAACTCATCTTTAAGAAATAATATAACTTTTGCAAAAGATGAAAATCAGATTGATGTAAAAAAGTTAAATGATATTTTAAAATTTGTTGAATTAGAACAGCTCATAGAAAAAAAAGATAAAAAAGAATTTTTTATCTTACAAGAATTTGGAAAAAACGTTTCTGGAGGACAACGTCAAAAAATTGGTATCGCAAGAGCACTTTACAGTGATAGACCTATAATTATTCTAGATGAAACGACAAATTCATTAGACAAAGATACTGAGCAAAGACTAGTTTCTAAAATAGAAAATATTAAAAATAAGACAATTATATTTATAACTCATAATATCAAAAATTTAGAGGGCTTTGATAAAATATTAAAATTAGAAAATAAAAAGTTGATATTTGTTAAATAACATTTTTTAAATTAATAAAAAACTGTTACGATTGAAATTTAAGTAAATTGATTTATGCTAACTGATATAAAAGATCATATTAAATTATCTGTTTCCGATTTTTCTGTAAATTTTATTTTTGCCTTAATAGCAACTTTAATATTAGCAACAATAATAAAATCGATTTATCAATTATGTCTTACTAAAAATATTTAAATGATAAAAAAAATTTTATTTTATTTTTTGCTTGCTTTTTCTTTGCCAATTTTAATTTTTTCTCTAGATTTTATTCTTACAAAATTAATATTTAAAGATTATCATTACTTTAAAATAAATGAAAAAAGAGCACCTAAACAACAATTTTATAGGGTAAAAAATGAGTTTTATCACCATGGTTTTTTACCAAATATTAATGTTTTAGAGGAAAATATAGGTTTTGGGACCTATAGATTTGTAACTAACTCACTTGGTTTTAAAGATTCTGAAACAAGAGAAGTAGTTTTGAAAAAAGATAAGCATAGAATTTTATTTATTGGGGATTCATTTACAGAGGGTGTCTTATTAGATTATGAAGATACTTTTGTTGGAATAATTGACAATAATTTAAAAAAATTTGACATTGAAGTATTAAATGCTGGAGTTGGAAGTTATTATCCATCCATTTATTACAACAAAATATTATATTTAATAAATAATTTGAAATTAGAATTTGATGAACTAATTGTTTTTATAGATTTAAGTGATGCAAAAGATGAATTTTCTAAGGAGATAGAAGAAAATAAAATTGTATATGAAAAAAAATTAAATCTATTTGAAAAAACTGTGAAATTTATTAAATCAAATTTTGTTTTAACTTATACATTATTAAATCTTGTTTATGATTATACAAAGGATAAATATTTAAGTGACTCAGAAAATTTTATAATTCACATGTCTGAAGTAAATACTTTTACTACTGGCTGGACTTTTGATGAAGCTATTTACAAAGAGTATGGAGAATTTGGACTACAAGAAATGAAAATTAAAATGCAACTTTTAGTGGACTTGTGTAAAAAAAATAATATTGATATGACAATTGCAGTTTATCCTTGGTTTCAACAAATATATAATAATGATTTTGACTCTATTCACGTTAAAATTTGGAAAAGCTTTTCAGAGAAAAATAATATTGATTTTATTAATTTTTTCCCCTTCTTTTTCAGTAAAGAAAATTCTTTTAATGAAAATTTAGAAATTATTAAAAAATATTATATACCATTTGACGTACATTTTAATAAATTAGGTAACAAATTAATTTCAGATAATTTTCTAAATTTTTATGAAATTAAAAAAAATAATAATTAAAGATTTCAACAGATTTTATGATATACAAATATAAATAAAATAATGTATATAAACATTTAAACAAAATATAATCGTTTCAAACTATGGAAAATTTTTTTAAAATTGATGTTTTGAATAAAATTAAAAATCTGGAGACAGGAGTTAATTGTGTAGAAAAATTTATTTCAAAAAATGAAGCTGAGGAAATTCTTGATTATTTAAGAAATTTAAAAAATAAATCTGTTGGAAAGAGCAAAGCTGTTGAGAGGGAAGAAAGTACTAAAATATTTTTTGATTTTAACCAGACTCAAAAACTCAAAAATTTGAAAAAAAGAATAGAGGAAGTAATAGGGGAATTTTATGTAAATGATTTCCAACCTCATATTATCACCTCAAGATATCCTCTGAGACTTCACGCTGACACAGGAAAAAACCCGAATGATATTATTTATAAAAATGTAATTATTCCAATGGAGATAGTCTATAAGCCAGAAGCAAAATCATCTAAACCCCCCAATACAATTATATTTAAAAATAAATGGTTTGATCAGTCAGCACTTTTTTCAAGCAATATAAATTCAAATACA